>Ga0157369_10000571_pt1 | contig 48582 bp, 35 predicted proteins | sample C25metaG_FD_113461 | JGI IMG/M metagenome (GOLD analysis project Ga0157369, IMG submission 113461) | Corn rhizosphere microbial communities from Kellogg Biological Station, Michigan, USA - C2-5 metaG | ecosystem: Host-associated > Plants > Roots > Rhizosphere > Soil | place: USA: Michigan... | reverse complement strand
GTGATCGTCACGCCGACCTTCGGCAACCAGTTGCTGATCACCAACCTGACCGGACACCCGGCATGCATCCTGCCCAACGGATTCCGTTCGTCCGACGGCACGCCCACCAGCCTGACGTTCATCGCGAATCTTTACCAGGACGGCGCGCTCTGCCGCGTCGCCAAGGCCTACCAGGACGCGACCGACTTCCACCTCAAGCATCCGGCGCTGAAGGCGGAACCGACTCCGGCGTTCCTTCCGGACCGCAAGCTGAGCGACCTCCGCGATCCGCTGCGCGAGTTTCTGGGAGAGCACGGACTGGTCGACGCTTAAACGAATTCACCGCGGAGGCGCGGAGATGGCGTTTTGGATAGTGATGCAGCTTCTCGGCGGCCTGGGCGCGATATTGTTCCTTGTCCCGCGCTGTCGTTCTGTTGCCAGTTACATGCTCCTGATTCCTGGGTTGGCGATCGCATTCATGGTCGTATGCAGCGTCTTGTTAGCGTTGTTCGGCTCTCGAGCGCCACAAGGCCCAAGAGAACTGGACGCCCAAGCTCTTTTTATCGAGATCATCGGCGTCGTGGGCGCCGTGGTAGGGGCATGGACGGCATACCGTTTGAGGCGGAACTTCCAGCGGCCACTCTGACCTCCGCGTCCTCCCTCCCTCCCTGTGTTCTTTCCCGGGTGTTTATAATTCCCGCACATGAAGCTCGAAGAAAAGCTCGCCGAACTCAAGCGTCGCGACAAGCTGGCCGAAGAAGGCGGCGGCAAGGCCCGCCGCGAGCGCCAGCACAAAGAAGGCAAGATGTCGGCGCGCGAGCGCATCGAGTTCCTGCTCGACGACGGCTCCTTCGAAGAAACCGACAAGCTCGTCACCCACCGCAGCTCCGACTTCGGCATGGAGGAGCAGGTCATCTACGGTGACGGCTTCGTCACCGGCTACGGACGCATCGACGGACGCCTCGTCTTCTGCTTCGCCCAGGACTTCACCGTCTTCGGCGGATCACTCTCCGAAACCAACGCCGCCAAAATCTGCAAGATCATGGACCTCGCCATGCGAGTCGGCGCTCCGGTCATCGGGCTGAACGACTCCGGCGGCGCGCGCATCCAGGAAGGCGTCAAATCGCTCGCCGGATACGCCGACATCTTCCTCCGCAACACGCTCGCCTCCGGCGTGATCCCGCAGATCTCCGCCATCCTCGGCCCGTGCGCCGGCGGCGCGGTTTATTCGCCGGCGATTACTGACTTCGTCATCATGACGGACAAAACGTCGTACATGTTCGTCACCGGTCCCGACGTCATCAAGACGGTGACGCACGAAGACGTCACCAAGGAACAGCTCGGCGGAGCGACCACGCACAACGAAGTCTCCGGCGTGGCGCATTTCATGGCGCACGACGACGCGGAATGTCTCGCCACCGTGCGCGAGCTGCTGAGCTTCCTGCCGTCGAATAATCTCGACGAGCCGCCGCGCAAGAAATGTACCGACTCGCCCACGCGCGCCGATGCCGCGCTCGACAAGATCGTTCCCGCCGAGTCGAACCAGCCCTACGACATCAAGGATGTGATCCACGGCATCGTCGACGAGGGCTACTTCTTCGAAGTTCACGAGCACTACGCCCGGAACATCGTCGTCGGCTTCGCGCGCATGAACGGGCAGCCGGTCGGGATTGTCGCCAACCAGCCGGCGTTCCTCGCGGGCGTGCTCGACATCAACGCCTCAGCCAAGGCCGCGCGCTTCGTGCGCTTCTGCGACGCCTTCAACATCCCGCTCATCACGTTTGAAGACGTTCCCGGATTCCTGCCCGGCACGCAGCAGGAGTACGGCGGCATCATCCGCCACGGCGCCAAGCTGCTCTACGCATATGCCGAAGCCACCGTGCCCAAGATCACGGTGATCACGCGCAAGGCCTACGGCGGTGCGTATTGCGTCATGGCGTCCAAGCACATCCGCACCGACGTGAACTACGCCTGGCCGACCGCCGAGATCGCCGTCATGGGACCAGAAGGCGCGGTCAACATCGTCTACAAGCGCGAACTCGACAGCGTGGCGAAGGAAGCGGGCGCGAAGGCCGAAGCGGCGGTCGCGAAAGCGCGGGCCGAGAAGGTGGAAGAGTTCCGCCACCGCTTCGCCAATCCTTACGTCGCCGCCGAGCGCGGATACATCGACGCCGTCATCCAGCCGCGTCACACTCGCGCGAAGATCATCAACGCGCTGGAAATGCTGGAGACCAAGCGCGACAAGAACCCGCCGAAGAAGCACGGCAACATCCCGCTGTAGAAACGTTCCGCTGCAGGGCGAAGACAAAGCCCAACACGGAGCACACAGAGGCTTTTTGAATCTGTGCTCCTCTGTGCATCCTCCGCGTCCTCTGTGGTTCGCTTTTGATTCTGCACTGTCCGCAATCGCCACGTTCCCGCGCCCCATTTCTGTCAATGACGCTCGCTACATCCACGCGTATCCCTGGTCACCGACCCTCCGCTGGCATCGCGGTATGCTCCCAAGACCGGCACCCGCACGGGTACCGCTCTGGAACCAACGCTCTTTGACAATCTACGGATTGGCCGGGATCGCAGGCCGCTAAGTCCTTTAGATTTCGGGATCGACGGGATCAATCCCGGGAGGGGGTACCCCCGTACTTCAAATCAGAATTCTGAAATCTGAATACTGAAATTGCTGCAGGGATCGACAGGGATCGATTGAGCTAAGTCCTTTAAACACAGGGATCGCAGGGATGGGCCACCCCCGCCTCTCGACTCCCCGATTACCGGATTTCCCGATTCGGCTCTACTGTTCTTCGCCCGTGCCCGGCGCGTAGCGATACTTCTTGCCGTCCCAGTAGATCGTGGACTGCATCATGCCGACCTGGGTGGAGACGAGAAACGCGCGGGTCTTCTTCTTGAGCGAGCCGCGGACGACCGCGAGGTTATCGAACGGCAGGTTGATGACGACGAACTTAGACTTCGGCGTCTCCGAGCGCCAGGAGTGCACGATGAGCAGCAGGTACTGATTGTCCTTGTCGGAGTTGGCGAACTGCTGCGTGAACTTTGGGTTGCCGTAGCCGAAGAACGCGTCGTAAGGATCGATGACCTTGTAGCCAAGTTGTTGCTCGTCGACCATCGGGTTGATCGACTTGGCGACGATGATGGCATCTTCCACGCCGTCGCCGTCGAGGTCGCCGGTAAGGAGCACGATGGGCGATGCGCCCTTCACCGGGTCGCCGCCTGCGCCTTTCGGCTGAACCGGTGACGGCCGGAACGTCGCCCCGAACTGCTCGTGCACGAAATCAGTAAGTTGGCCGAAATCCATCGGCGGCTGGCCGGGCGCGACCGCCGGCGTCGCCGGCTCTTTCGGTTGCGGCTGCTGCTGGGCGAACATGACGGGCGACAGGAAGAGCAACGCGATACACACGCGCGCAAAAGAAAGAGACTTCATGCCGCCAGTTTAGCGCGGGTTTACGGCGGAAGAGCCGAATTCAGGCACGCGAACCAGCGAGGTCACCATTCCGGCGCCTTCGCGCGAAACAATCAAGGCCCCACGTTAGCCAGAGGAGGGCGAACGTGGGCACCGTCCAACGCGCAAATTTCTTGTACTGCGCGCCGTTCCGCACTACCTTTGAGGTACCGATACACCTTAACTGTTCACGAGGTTGCCATGACCTCTTTACGACTCGTTCGTTGTGTCCTCGTCCTCATTTTCCTGCTACCTGTCGCGACGCCATTCGCCGCAGCGCAACAGCCGGATCGCGCGACTTGGGGTGCCAGCTCCGAAGGCGCGTCGTTGCGCGTGATGGAGATGGAGCGCACGCCTCGCTCCGACGGCGGAACCTGGGTTCACTACTTTCTCCAGGGCATCGGATTGCCCAAGAACCAGCTGTACTCGCTTTGGGCGTGGGAACTCGGCGGCGAGCCCAAGCTGGTGCTGTCGCGCGTGCCGCTGCGCAGTGATGGCGTGCTGCTTTGCTCCGGCAAGCTCACGGACTGCTCCGGCGCGACCGACGAACAGGTGTACGCCGCGCGCGCCACGGTGATGAAAGCCGAACCGGTGCGCCTAGCCCTGGTATCGGCCGACGGACGCCTGCGCGCCTTTGGGAACAGCGTCCCCTTCCCCGTCGAAGCCGCCGACCAGAATTGCAAGGTCGCGCTCCAGCGCAGGACGCCCGACAGCGCGGAGGCGACCATCTCCGGGACCGGCTTCCAGCCGAAGGAACGCGTGACCATCGCGCTCACCGGCGAAACCACCGGCGCGACGCTGCGCCGCAACGCCGACGACAAAGGCACGTGGAGCGCCGACGTCTCGCACACGCCGGATGCGATGCACGCAGACGGCTCGACGCAGATCGGCGTAAAGGCCAAGAATTGCAACGTCAGCCTGCCGTGGGCGTGGGGAAAAGAGACGCAGAAGCCGGAGTAAGGGTTTGATGTAGAGACGCGGCATGCCGCGTCTCTACGTGAAGATCAGCGTGGCCGGCGAGACGCCGGCGGTACCAACCTGAGCCCGCCGAGGGCGGCGGGCCTCCAAAGGTTACAGCGCTGCCGCCTTCGTCTCGATCAGCTGTTTGATGTGCTGCACGAAGTCCGCGAGCGGCATGGTTTCGGTCTTTTCTTTGCCGCGGGTTCGGACGTTCACGCTCAGTGACTCCGCTTCCTTGTCGCCGACGACGAGCAGGAACGGGACCTTCTCCATCGCATGCTCTCGGATCTTGGCGTTCATCTTCTCGTTGCGCGAGTCCACGTTCACGCGCACGCCGACTTCTTCCAGCGCGGCTTTGACCTTGTTGCCGTACTCGGTGTGACGCTCGGAGATCGGGATCACGACCGACTGCACCGCCGACAGCCACACCGGGAAGTTCCCGGCATAGTGCTCGATGAGCACACCGAAGAAGCGCTCAACGGATCCGTACAGCGCGCGATGGACCATCAGCGGCTGATGACGCGCGCCGTCTTCGCCGACGTACTCGAGTTCGAAGCGCTGCGGCAAGTTGAAGTCGAACTGCACGGTGGAAAGCTGCCAGAGACGTCCGATCGCGTCGACCAGCTTGACGTCGATCTTCGGCCCGTAAAACGCGGCTTCGCCGGGAATGGTCTTGTAGGGAATGTTGATCTTCTTCAGGCACTTCTCGAGCGAGCCCTGCGCGAGCGCCCACTGATCGTCTGATCCGACGAAGCTCTTGCGATCGTTCGGATCCCAGGTGGAGAGCTCGACCTCGAACTTCTCGAAGCCAAAGGTGTTGAGTACGGCGAGCGCGAACTCCATGCAGCCGATAATCTCGTCTTCGATCTGCTCGGGAGTGCAGAAGATGTGCGCGTCGTCCTGGGTGAAGCCGCGAACGCGCAGCAGGCCGTGCATCACGCCGGAACGCTCGTAGCGGTACACGGTGCCGAGCTCGCCGAGGCGCACGGGCAGGTCGCGATAGGAGCGCAGCCGGTCCTTGTAGATGAGGATGTGGAACGGACAGTTCATCGGCTTCATGCGGTATTCCGCATCGTCCAGTTCCATTGGCGTGAACATGTTCTGCGCGTAGTAGCCTTCGTGGCCGCTGGTTTGCCAGAGCTGGCGGCGCGCGACGTGCGGGGTGTAGACGAGCGAGTAGCCGCGGCGCAGGTACTCGTCGCGCATCCAGTCTTCCATCAACTTGCGCATGAGGCCGCCCTTGGGATGCCAGAAGATCAGGCCTGGTCCCGCGAGTTCCTGGATGCTGAACAAGTCGAGTTGCTGGCCGAGCACGCGGTGGTCGCGCTTCTTCGCTTCTTCCTGCTGCTTGATGTAAGCGTCGAGATCTTTTTTCGAGAAGAACGAAGTCCCGTAGATGCGCTGGAGCTGCGGATTCTTCTCGTCGCCGAGCCAGTACGCTCCGGCGATGTTGAGCAGCTTGAACGCCTTGATCCTGCCGGTGGAGGGCACGTGCGGGCCGCGGCAGAAGTCGAGGAATTTTCCGGTCTTGTAGATCGAGATCTTTTCATCGGGCTGGGTGAACTGCTCGATGAAGTGGCACTTCATAAAGTCACCCTCGGACTTGAAGCGCTCGAGTCCCTCGGTCCGGGGAACGAACTCGCGAGCGTAGGGAACGTCCTGCTGGACGAGCTCCTGCATCTTCTTCTCGATCCGTTCGAGATCCTCGGCAGTGAACTTGGTCTCGCGATAGAAGTCGTAGAAGAAACCGGACTCGGTCGCGGGGCCGTGACCGAGCTTGGTCTCGGGAAAGAGTTCCAGAACGGCCGCGGCCATGAGGTGCGCGGAGGAGTGGCGATAGACCTCGAGCGATTCGGGATCGCGGTCGGTGAGGATGCGGACTTCGGTGTCCTGTTCGAGCGGACGGGTTAGGTCCACGAGTTGCGCCTTGTTTCCGTTGCCGCTAGCGCCGTTCATGGGCGCGATTTTGGCGGCGATGGCGGCGTCGGCGAGACGCGGTGAGATGGAGCGCGCGATGTCTAGCGCGGTGGTTCCCTTGGGAACCTGCTTCTCCGATCCGTCGGGAAGCTTGATGCGAATGTTGTCAGCCATAAGAGATTCCGTATGTATTCCTAAACTCTTGAGTGTATTCGGGTGCGTTTGCGAGGGTCAAACGCGCTGGATGTAGCGCCGCGAAGGCTCGAGTGCGCGCGAGCTATGTTCGCTCGACGGACGCAGGAGCCGGATGTGTTCGCTCCCAAACGAAGTTCCCGAAGAACACGAGGATCGCGACAGAGACGGCGATGGCCGGAGCTACTTCGCGATAGACGATGGTGATGTCCACGCCAACGCGGTGAAAGAACAGCCGCCCGGCGATCAGGCCGAGAAGCGCGACCAGCAGAGTGAGAAAGCCGGCGATCATGCCGACGCAGACGCCGGCATAAGCGCTCCTGGCAACACTTCCGCCCCAGCGCCGCCAGCCGCGCGGCTGGGACGCGTCCCGGAAACGGAGTTCGTGCACGGTTGCCATGAGGATATTGTACTGCGGCGCGGCGGTTAGTCGCGATGCATCGTCCATTCCTTGTAGGGCTTGAAGTCGCTACCCGGCATGGCGATGTCGAAGCGGCCGGCAACAACCCCGGACTTCACCGTGTTCCGATAGACAAGGCGGAAGCGCGGGCCGGGTGTCCCAGCTGGCACGGTGAAGGAGATCTCGCCCGGACTGACGGTGATGTCGTAGTGAATGGTGTGCGGTTCGTTGTCCCAGTAGGTGGCCTTGAGCGCGCCGGATTCGTCGGCGGAGATGACCATGAGGTCGCGATGATGCTGCGCAGGCTTTCCTTCCTGCGGCGGATAGTCAGCCTTGTTCTCGCGGACGATGACGTTGTTGTCGAGATCGAAGCGGAACACGGTGGAGCCCGTGACTCCCGGTTCCTTCGGATTTGGATCGGCGACCCACGAGCCGATGAGAAACGAAAACGGAGTCCAGTCCGGTTTCTTCGGCGCGGGAGCTTGTGCGAGACAAGACACGCAGACGAGCGCGAGCATCAGCACCAGGAATTTGTTTTTCATTTGGAAGCTCAGAGCGAGGTCGAGCTGAGGAAGTTACCACAGGAAAGAAGCTGAGTCGCGAACGGCCCACGGGGCGCCGCGAACGGCTGTCCCAAAAGGAGCAAGGGCCTTCCGCGAGGAAGGCCCTTATGTTGGGAGCAGAGAGAGCTTTTGATTCAGCGTGAGACGCGGCACGAATGCCGCGTCTCACGTTTGGGGAACAGCCGCGGGTGGGTGCGAACCCCGCGGGATGTGGTTTACAGCTGCGGCGGATTTGCCGGGGGCTGCGTCTGCTGAGCCGGTGGCTGCGAAGCCGGAGCCTGAGCAGGCTGCGCCGGGGCTGCCGGCGGTTCCGACGACTGCGGCAGCGCCGGGTTGGTTGCCGGCGTCGCCGGCTGCGTAGCCGGAGCTGCTTCGTTGGAGTTGGCGGCCGGGGCGGCGTTGCTGGCCGGAGCCGCGGTCGCGCTGTTCGCCATCTGCGAGTTCAGGTCGGCGATGCTGTTCTTCATCAGGCTGACTTCCACGCGTCCGCCGATGGTGCGGCGGGCTTTCGCGGTCGTGCCGTCTTCTGCCTTCACCTGGACAGGCGCGTTGCCCATGCCGAGGGTGTAGATGCGGTACATCGGAACGTCGTGGTTCTCGATCAGGTAACGGACCACCGAAGCGGCCATGTTCTGCGAGTCACGTACGGCTGCGGTGCCGCGTCCCGAGGAGAAGCCCTGCACTTCGACGATGTAACCCTTCTGGTCTTTCAGCTGGGTCGCCATGTCGTCGAGCGCGTCCTTGGCCTTCTTGCTCAGCACAACCTGGCCGGGACGGAACTTCAACTCGACTTGAGTCGCCGGCTGGTACTGGTCGATGTTGCCGACGGCCGTGGAAACGGTCTGGAGCCGCTGATTCGCTTCGCTGGCCGTCTGGTTGGCCTGCGTCGCCTTGTTGCCGGCGTCCACCGCGTGGTTGTCGGCTTCGGTCGCTTTCGCGGAGGCCATCTGGATACCCTGCTGGGCGCGCGAATCGACGTCCTTGATCTGCTTGCTGTTGGCGGCCGTGAGCTGATCGAGCTCGTTCATGCGGTCGCGAATCGGGTTGAGCTGCCGCTGGACATACTTCTTGCGGGCAAACGGATTGACCTTGCCCCAGAAGCCTTGGCGGCTTTCATAAGCGAGCGGGGCCTTGCCGGTCCCGGTATCGGTGGATTGAGCCTGCGCGGCTGCAGCCGGCGCCTGCTGATCCTGCTGGGCGGCGGGCTGATTGGGCTGGGCAGAACTGTTCTGTTGCGCGACGGCCGGCAGCGCTAAAGCTGCGGCCAGCGGCAACATCACAAACAGACGGGTCTTCATTGCAAATTCCTCCGAGCGGGGGAGCCTTCGGAAGTCCTCCCAACCTCGACTTGGCTGCGGTTCTGAACCGTCGCCTGGCAGGGCTGGGAACCCCGGTAATTTGAAATCCGCGCGCGCAGACCCGATTTGGGCCGCGCACTCGTTCTTCTCTTAATCACTTGCAATGCCAAAGCCCGGATTTGTGGGTTCGATATAAGTAGCCAAGAATCAATTAGTTGCGGACTGGGGCGAGAGGGACACGCCGGACCGGCATCGGCAGGCCGGGTAAATTTGTCTGGTTTTCTCCTAGAAATTCCGTCATCCCACCGCATACACCTTTTGCAGCATCGAAATCCCCGAGGAGGGCGTGTTATATTGCACCTCCAATCCCCGGACCTGAGGTCGTAAAGCCAAGGTAACTGCTGGTAGCACAAGGGAATAACGTTCTTTTGTAGAGTCAAACCAGCAGACCTTAGTAGTGTTACGACTTCTAGAGTCGCCGGGAGCGACATCCCCTCGCTCCCGCTGGAAAACAAGGACCATGCAAGAAGGCAGCAAAAAGCGGAGGACCTCGCCGCAGCCAGAGGACGCCAGTCTCCAGGACCCGCAGAGCTTGCGCGAGCTGGTGGAGAACCTGCATGAAGGCATCTATGTCACGAATCGTGACGGAGAGATCCTGGATGCGAATCCGGCGTTCCTGGAGATGGTGGGGGTCGAGTCGATCGAAGAGGCCCGCGCGCTGAGCGCCGCGGAATTCCTCGTCGATGCTGCCGAGCGGGAGCGCGAACTGGCGCTGCTCGACCGGGACGGGTCGGTTCGCGATTTCGAGCTGCGGATCCGGCGCCGCAACGGCGAGGTCCGCACGGTCATCGACAGCGGCTTTGCCGCCCGCGCCAGCAACGGCGAGATGGTCTATCGCGGAATCCTGGTCGATATCACGGAGCGCAAGCGGCTGGAGAACCAGCTGCTCGAGCAAAGCACGCGCGATCCCTTGACCGGCTGCTACAACCGCCGCTACATGCGTGACTTCGAGAAGCACTGCGACGAGCGGAAGCTGGGCTGGGGCTGCATCATGCTGGATATCGATTTCTTCAAGGAATACAACGACCAGTTCGGCCACAACGTGGGCGACGAAGTATTGGTTCGGGTCAGCCGATTCCTGATGCGTTCGACGCGCGCGGAAGAAGGCGTGGTGCGGTTCGGCGGGGATGAATTCTGCGTGCTGCTGGGCGGCTCCGACTCGCAAAATACCGGCCGCGCTGCCGAGCGCATCAAGCAAGCCGGTGCGCGCGAGCTGCCGGTTGCGTTCTCGCTCGGATGGGCCGTCCGCGAAGCCGACGAGAAGCTGGAACGCACCCTGAATCGCGCCGACCAGAACCTGCTGGAAGTCCGGTCACTCGACCGCGAGCATCAGGACCGCAGGCGGCAGTAGGGCCGGACGTTCCGCGCGGTCACCTTTTCCTGTTCTCCGCATCCATTCAAGTGGAACCAAGTGGTGTCCAGCCCCGTATTATCTTCAGCCGACGCCGCCGGCCGAAGTATGCTCGCCGGCCTTCTACGCCACTCCGCACCCGGGCCTCGAAATGAGGATGCACAATGCTGCAAGAGATCCGTCACGCCCTCCGTCTTCTGTCCCGTAACCCAGGTTTCACCGCGATCGCCGCGCTCTCGCTGGCGCTCGGCATTGGAGCAAACTCCGCGATCTTCAGCCTGGCGGATACGCTCCTGCTGCGGCCGCTACCGGTCGTGGAACCGAGTCGCGTGGTGACGGTCAGCACCGACCGGACGGCGGGCGACTTCACCTACGGCGGCGTCTCTTATCTCGACTATCGTGACTTCCGCGACCGTGCGCATTCGTTTGAAGGCATGGCCGCATTCGGCTACGGGCGCTTCAGCATGGCGAAATCCGCCGCCGAGACGCCGCAGATGCGCTTTGGCGCGCTGGTGAGCGATAACTATTTCAGCGTCCTCGGCGTGCAGCCGTCGCTGGGACGAGCCTTCGCAAATGGCGAAGGCACGACGCCAGGACGCGACCCGCTCGTAGTCTTGTCGAACGACTTCTGGCACACCGAGTTCTCCGCCGATCCCAACATCCTCGGCCGGATCGTGCGGATCAATGGCATCGACTTCACGGTGATCGGAGTTGCACCGAAGAACTTCTTCAGCACCGACGAGTACGTGCGTCCTTACTTCTACCTGCCGCTCAGCATGCAACAGCGGCTGAACGGCGCACCGAAGGATCCTCTGCAGGACCGCACCGCTCATTCGCTGGAAGTGAAGGCGAGACTGAAGGACGGCGCGACACGGCAAGGCGCGCAGGCCGAACTTGCCTCGATCTGGAAGGGGCTGGAGGCTGAGCATAGCGAATCCGACCGGCTTCGCGTCGCCCACGTTCGCACCGACTTGCAGGCACGCATCATGAGTTCGCCGGATGATGCTTTCCTGGTCGCGCTGCTGATGGCGCTGACCGGAGTGGTGCTGCTGATTGCCTGCGCGAATGTCGCCAACCTGCTACTGGGCCGCGCACGTGCCCGCACGCGGGAAGTGGCCATCCGGCTGGCGCTCGGCGTAAGCCGGGTGCGGCTGGTGCGGCAGTTGCTGACAGAGAGCGTCCTGCTGGCGCTGCTGGGCGTTACGCTCGGCATCGGATTCGCGTACGGCGGTATCCGTTACCTGCAGACGATCCGCATTCCGAGCGACATTCCGATCGTGATCGCGCCCCAGATGGACTATCGCGTGTTGCTCTTCGCATTGATGCTTGGCGCCGTAAGCGCCATCGCGTTTGGCCTGGCGCCGGCGCTGCAAGCTTCGCGGACGTCGCTGGTTCCGGCGCTGAAAAACGCGGAAGCGCAAGGAATCCGCCAGCGGATGTTCGGACGAAACGCGCTGGTGATCTCCCAGGTTGCGCTGGCGATGGTGCTGCTGCTCGCCACCACGATGTTGCTCAATGGTTTCCGCAAAGCGCTGGTGCTCGATCCCGGATTCCAGACGGCGCACATCCTTAACGCCGAATTCGATACCTCAGTGGTGCGCTATAACGAGCAACAGACACACGACTTCTACCGCAGCCTGCGCGAGCGCATCGCCGCGCTGCCCGGCGTCAAGGCGGTCGCGCTAGGAACCTACGTTCCGTTGGGAAACCAGCAGCGTACGGAAACGGTGGTGCCGGAAGGATACGTTCTGCCCAAGGGCCAATTGAACGTCACCGTCCTGGCAGCGGCGGTGGACGAGAATTACTTCGATCTCTTGCATACGCGTATCCTGCGCGGCCGGACATTTACCGCGAACGACAAACCGGGCGCGCCGATGGTGGCGGTGGTCAACCGGGCCTTCGCGGAGCGGTATTGGCCGAACCAGGACGCCATCGGCAAGCGCGTGCGGCTCAAAGAGCAATGGTTGCAGGTGATCGGCGTGGAAGAGACCACGAAATACAGCTTCGTGGGCGAACCGCCAACGCCATTTCTGTACCTTCCCTTCGCGCAAAACGAAAGCGCGCACGCCGTGTTGTATGTCGAAGGCACCGGCGATCCCGCCTCGCTGGCGACGCCGATACGCAACGTGGTGCACTCGATGGACGCCAACCAGCCTGTGTTCAACGTGCGCACGTTCACCGATTTCTATGTGCAGCGGACCAGCGTGTTGCGCATGCTGATCCAGATTGTGGGCACGATGGGAATGGTGGGGCTGTCGCTGGCGCTCATCGGCCTTTACGGCCTGGTGGCGTATTCGGTGGCTCGGCGGACGCGGGAGATTGGCGTTCGCATGGCCATCGGCGCCACGCCCGCGGACGTGCTGCGCATGGTGCTGCGGCAAGGGCTGGTTCTTTCGTTGATCGGAATCGGATTAGGCGGGTTGGCGGCGATCGCGGTGGTGCGAATTATGATTGCCGGCTTCGTCGGTATTGTGGAGCCGAGCCCGGTCACCTACGTGACCGTCCCGCTGGCGCTTTTGCTGATCACGCTGGCGTCGTGCTACCTGCCGGCACGACGGGCGGCGCGCATCGATCCCATGATGGCGCTGCGCTATGAGTGAGGCGGCTACTCGCTGACCATTTCACGAGCCAGTTCGCGCAGTGTGTCGAATCCCAGCGACGCGATTCCGTAGCTGAGTGACACCATGCCGATGGCGATGGCGAGACATGCCGAAGTAACGATCCGGGCGACTTGAAGGTATTCAGCGAAGAGTTGACGGACGACGAGTGGCAGCATCGTTTCAGGAACCATCCGCACCGTGCTGGTACTCACGATGTTCATCCTTTCGACGCCATTCCCGCGCGTACCGTTGCCACTGTCGCGAAAAAGGTGCCACAGAGCAACGTCTCATGCGGCCACGGAACCTCGGTGGGTAATGGCGCGTCGGGAGCCCATGCACCACGGGTGTTCTCGGCGGAAAATGAAAAGGCGGGCCGGCGGCCCGCCTTTCGTCGCATTCGGTTCTTTTACTTGGGTGAGACGAGCTGCGCTTTCTGGTCGTGGTTCTTGAGCACGTCGATGGCGCGCTTGAGCTGCTCGTCGTCCTGCGGACCCTTCTTGCGAAGCTGCTCGGCGGGGCCGCCGGTGTTGTCCTCTTCGTCGAGGATCAGGTCGTCGTTATTCTCGGCCACCTGGATGTTCGGCGTCACCGCAGTGTCCTGGATCGCTTTGCCGCTCGGCGAGTAGTACTTGGCCACGCTCAGGATAAGCGCGGAGCCATCCTGCATCTCCAGGACCTTCTGCACCGATCCGACGCCGAAAGTCTTGTCGCCGAGAACATCGCCGCGAGCGTTTTCGAGGATGGCGGCCGCGGCCACTTCCGCCGCGCCGGCGGTGCTGCGATTGACCAACACGACCACCGGCAGGCTGGTGACCTTCTTGGAGGCATCCGCCGAGAAAGTCTGGCGCGGATACTTCTGTCCTTCGAGATACGTGATGACGCCGTGATCGAGGAACAGGTTGGCGAGCGCCACGCCTTCGTCGATCTCGCCTTCGGCGCATCCGCGCAGGTCGAGGATGATCTTCTTGGCGCCGCTCTTTTCGGCGTCCTTGATCTTGGCCGCGATTTCTTGCGCCTTGCCCTTGTCGAGCGTATCGGTCTTCACATAGCCGATGTTGCTCTCCAGCACCTTGTCGGTCGGCGCGGGCACGTTTTCGACCTCGCGGATCACCGTCACCTTCACCGGTTCCGCCTTGCGGGCGCGAACGATGGAGAAGTTCAGGCGCGAGCCGGGCTCGCCACTCAACGTGGTCAGGATCTCGGCCAGCGACATGTCGCGCGAACTCTTGCCGTCGATGGCTTCAATGATGTCGCCCGCTTCCACGCCGGCCTTTACCGCCGCGCCGCCCGGAATGACCGAGACGACGGCCGCGTAGCCGTAGCGCTTAGAGACGACAGCGTTGATGTTCGCCTTCCCGAGGGCCTTGTGCTCGCGGTATTGCTTGTACTCGGCGGGCGTCAGGTAGCTGGAGTTGGCGTCAAGCGATTCCAGCAGGCCGTGCAATGCGCCGTCGGTCACAGCCGTCATGTTCGGCTGCTCCACGTACTCGGAGTTAATGCGCGAGAGCACTTCGCTGTAAACGCTGAGCTGGCGGTAGGCGCCGTCGTCGCTGGAGGCGCTGACCGACAGGCCACCGATGATGGTGAAAAGGACGAGCGCTACAGAGGTGCCGAGAACGACTTGAACGGATCGCTTAGACACGGTTTCTCTCTTGGAAGGGACCCACCTTGCGGCGTGCCCTCATTATACCTTCGATTGGATGCTGCTGCCGCCGCCCGCGATGGAGAACCTTGCGGCGTGCCTGCCCTGAGAACGCTGCATCCGGCCGTCCTTGCCGGGAATCGCAAGAACCCTATCAGAACCAGGTCTGCGCCTTCCAATTACGGTATCCGTCGCCGAATTTGGCCTCCAGAACGGCGGATTCGGCCCGGACGCGCCAGTACTGGAGTCCGGCGAGGGCCGGAACCGCCAGCAGGAACCAATAGCGTCCAAGATAGATGACCATACCGGACAGGGTAAGAAGGCCAAAGAAGTAGATAGGGTTGCGGATCTTCGAATACAGCCCGGTGGTCACCAACTCGCGGGCTTGGGCGGTGACGGAGAAGGACTTCCCAAGTTGCAGCCGCGCCAATAGCCACAGGCCCGAAGCCGGAATGGTGATCAATGCGCCGATGACCTGGTGGATCGGCAGCGGCTCTTGGTGTTTGTCCCACAGAAGGGCGGCCATGGCTATCATGACGATCGCGCCCACCACCTTGTGGTTGGAAAGCATGGTTCTCCCTTTGTCGTGAATGACCTGTCGCGAATACGATTCTGGTGGACGTTTAGTTTCAAGGACGCTTCGCCGTGAGCCGTACTTCCATCCCGCTGCGCAGCGCCGGCTACGCCGTCGCGCTTCGCGCCGAACTGTGCGAACGCGCGCGCCGCTTCGCGGAAGCTCATGCTCTGCCCTGCGTGCATAGCTACGGCTCGCAGCCGGTGGTGGTCTTCGCGCCTTACTTGCGCGGCGAGGAACGGTGCGAACCTACTCCGGAGGGCACGGCCCACGGCAACTTTCTCGACGCCTGCTACAAAGCGATTTGCACTCGTGACGACTGGCGGAACCGGCTCGACAAGGTCCACACGCAGGGCCGCACGTCGCTGCCCCAGGGGGAACGGGGACGCTGGCGCGAACTCGACACCTGCACCAGCTCCGACGCGCTGCTGATGAACATCTTTGCTTATCCGGCGCTCTGGCGCCATGGCCGCGTGGCTGGTTTGCTCGGCGTCGATCGCACGGCGCGCCCGCGCTTCGGCGTGCCGGCGCGAGTGCCGATGAAGGGCGGCAAGTTCGACCGCACCGAAATCGACATGATGCTCGCTCCGCCTGGCGACAGCGACGAGTCCGCGCTGTTCGTCGAAGCCAAGCTGACGGAGTTCGACTTCCAATGCGCGGCGATCTCCGTCGTCGATTCCTACCGCGACTTCGACGACGTCTTCCGGCGCAGCGAGCTCGCGCGTATTCGCGGGCGTTATTTGAATTACCAGTTGATCCGCAATGTGCTGGCGGCGCATGCCACCGGGGCGGCGTTTTGTGTTTTGGCCGATGCGCGGCGTCCCGACTTGATGGAAGCCTGGCACGCCACCATGCGCGCGGTGCGTCCGGTCGATCTGCGGCTGCGCTGCAAGGTTCTGACGTGGCAGGAACTCGCGTCCGCGGTCCCTCCGCGGCTGCAGAGCTTTCTCGACGAGAAGTACGGCATCGTCCCGGCGTGATCGCGTATCATCCCGCCGATGGCAGCCCCTTCCACCAGCGTCGCCGATCGCCGCGCCGAAGGAAAATCCCGGCGGCAGGTCGTGCATCGTGTCGACCAATGCGAATGGAAGCTCGCAAAAGACAGGCCGAATCCTGTCGACGTGCTGGTGGCGGCGTGCGCGGGGCGCGTGGAAGACCTGCTGCCGATCCGTTGGACGCGCATGGCGGTATCGCCTCTCGGATTCTTTCGCGGCAACGTGCCGCTGATGGCATTCGACCTCGCGCATCTGCCGAACACCGGCATCACAGTCCAGCTCTGTGGCGACGCGCATGTCCGCAACCTGGGAGTGTTCGCTTCGCCGACCGGCGCGCTCGTCTTCGACATTAACGACTTCGACGAGACCATCGCCGGTCCGTGGGAGTGGGACGTCAAGCGGCTCGCGACCAGCCTCGTCCTCGCGGGACGCGAAGCGGGCGACACCGAGTCGCAGTGCAAGGACGCGGCGCGGGAGTTCGTGGCGCAGTACCGCGCGTCCATCCAGCTTTGTTCCGAGATGTCGACGCTCGAACTGGCTCGCCACACGGTCCACCGTCACGTGGAAGCGGGACCGGTGATCGGCGTGCTGCAAAAGGCCGAGCGCGCGACACCCGGCGCGATGCTCCAAAAGCTGACCGTGCAGGGCCGAGACGGAGCGCGCCGCTTCAAGGAACAGAAGCCGCTGTTGACGCCCGTTTCGGAGAAAGTCCACGGCGAAGTCTGCAAAGCGCTCAAGAGTTACTACGACACGTTGTCGCATGAGCGCCGCCACTTTGCCGCTCTGTATGAGCCGGTGGACGTCGCATTCAAAGTCGTGGGCACGGGCAGCGTTGGGACGCGCAATTACGTCCTGCTCTGTTTTGGACGGCGGGGCCACGACGATCCTCTCTTCCTGCAGATGAAAGAAGAACCGGCGTCGGCGTATGCGAAGTATCTGCAGAGTCCCGTCCCAGCCAACCAGGGACAGCGCGTGGTGCAGGGACAGCGGCTCATGCAGGCGCAGTCCGACATCTTCCTCGGATGGACCTCGATGGAAGGACGCGACTACCTTGTGCGTCAGCTCGCGGACTACAAGGCCGCGGTCGATCCCGCCGACCTGAGGGGCAAAGGCCTGCTTGAGTATGCGCGTACATGTGGCGAGGTGCTCGGCAAAGGACACGCGCGCTCGGGCGATGCGTGCGTGCTCGCAGGCTACTGCGGCGATGCCGACAAGCTCGACAAGGCGGTCGCGCAGTTCGCCGTCGATTGCGCCGACGAGACCGAGGCCGATTACAAAACGTTCATGGCTGCGGTGAAGGCGGGAAAGCTGAAGACGATGGCGGGCGTAACGTAGATCGCCGCGGCGATCCTTACATGTCCTGCAACACCCGGACTTCCGCGTTGGCGTGGCGCAGGCGCAGCGCCAGCGTGCGCGCCAGCCCTTCCATCATATTGATGGTGATCCGCTTGTGTTCTTCCGCGAGCGTGTCGAAGCGCTTGCGCGAAAGCACGAACAGGTCGGTGTCGGTTTGCGCCACCGCTTCGGCCGAGCGCGGCTCGCCGTCGAGGAAGGTCATCTCGCCGAAGAAATCGCCCCGGCCGAACGTCGCCAGATGATGCACGCCCACGTGTCCCTTCAACGGCAGCGAAATGCGCACCAGGCCGCGACGGATCAGAAATAGGGTGTCCCCGGGGTCTTTGCGGCGGAAGACGACCTCGCCTGCCTTGAACGACTTTCGCTCCATGCACTGTTCCAGCGCCGCCAGCGTTTCCGGCTTTCGTCCCTTGAACAGCTCGATTTCGGCGAGTTCGAAGGGCTTCTCTTCTTCGCGGTGGATCTCGCTTTCGGCGAGCACGCGATCTTCCACCCACTCGAGCGCGTCGTGCAACTCCGCGAAGATGCGCACGTGGCGCTCCGGACGCGCCAGCCCAACCTGGTCGAAATACTCATGCAAATCCTGGCCCGACGGTATCCGCCGCGGGAAGTGGCTGAAGATCAAGTAGCCGCCGTGATCGGAAACCGCGTCCTCGATGCGCTCCAGCGTGTGCGCGGCGGTGACGTCAACCAGTTGCACGCGCCGCATGTCGAGCAGGATGTAAGTGCGCGTCTTCAATTCCGGTTCGAGCGCGGTGAGCAGCTGATCCGTCGTCCCGAAGAACAGGCTCCCCTGCAATTCGAAGATGACGCTGCAATCGCCGCGCTTTTGCAGGATGTCCATCTCGTCCTGCAGCCGGACTTTCTTGGAGAACATCTGGTTGCCGTAAGTTTTGCGCAGCACAACATTGCCGCCCACCTGCTCGCGCAGGAACAGCATGATCGCCAGTCCCACGCCAACCGCCGATGCGGCAATCAGGCTCACCGTCTCGGCAACCAGCACCACGGAGGCGATCACGAAGAAGTCGAGGATGGTGGAGCGCGAGCGCAACAGGTTCAGGCTGTTGCGGTCGAACATGCGCACGCCGACGACGATCAGGATTCCGGCCAGCGTCGCGATCGGAACCCAGGCGACGAACTTCGCCAGCAGGAGAAACGCCGCCAGCGCCAGCACGCCTTCCATCACGCCCGAGCGGCGCGTGGTGCCGCCGCTGGAAACGTTGACCAGCGTAGCGCCCATCTGGCCCGAGCCGGGGACGCCTCCGAGCACGACCGACGCCAGGTTTCCAAGTCCTTGGCCGACCAGTTCGCGGTTGGAGTTATGCCGCGTCCGCGTGATGGCATCGAGCACGATGCACGTCTTCAACGTGTCGATGGACAGCAGCACCGCGAGGGTCAGCGCCGGCATGACCGCCAGCGTGAGCATGTTCGCGTTCAGCGCGCCAATGGCGTGCCACCTCGCTCCGATCGCGCGGAACGAATCGGTTGCCGAACCGCCGAACATGCCGACCACCATCTTGTTCCCGGTGAGCGTGAGCATGGAGCCGTCGCGCAGCCCGAGCAGGAAGTAGGCGGCGATTCCGGCTGCCAGCGCGAGGATCGCGGCCGGCAGCTTCTTCGTGACCTTCGGCGCCACCACCATGGTCGTGATCGTGACCGCGGCGACGATCACCGCGCTCCAGTTCCAATCCACCGGATGCCGCACCGCTTCCACCAGGTGCTTGCTTGGCACGCCGAGCGCCTTCGGGATCTGGGTGATGATGATGATGAGCCCGACGCCGCTCAAGTAGCCGCTGACGACCGGGTACGGCATGTATTTAATGAGACGGCCGATGCGCAGCAGTCCGAGCAGGATCTGGATAGCGCCGCAGGCCAGCGCGACCACCGCCATCAGGACGATGATCTGGTCGGGGGTCAGCTTCAGCTGCATCATCTCCAGCGCGAATGCACCCATCACGGCGGTAGCCGGAGCGCACGGAGCGCTGATGAGCCGGTTCGTCCCACCGAACATCGCGGCCGTCATTCCGACGGCGAACGTTCCCAGGATGCCGGCGATTGCGCCCTGCGAGGCAAAGCCGCTGCCGAGCGGCGCGAAGATGGTGACGCCGAAAGCGATGGCCGAGGGGAGCGCCACCAGCATGGCCGCCAGGCCGCCCCAAAAGTCTCCCGCAAGCGCCGAAGGCGGCGCGGCGGCACTCGGACGCGGCGCTGGCGCTGCGTCTTTGCTGGCATGATTGAATTCGGCGACGGCTGGTGATGATTCCATGAATGAGCCGGGATTGTATCGCCGCATCCCGCCGATGGCGAGAGAAGATGCGCCCAGTCCGGCTTTATTCGTACCGCAGTGCCACCATGGGATCAACCAGGCTGGCGCGTCTCGCGGGGACATAGCTGGCGAGCAGCGCCACCGCCGCAAGACCGAACGACACGACGCTGAACGTGAGCAGGTCCACTGCCCGCACGCCAAACAGGAGCGAGGCCAGCAGACGGGTTGCGGCAAACGCGCCGGCGAGCCCGGCCGCGACACCCACCAGCGTAAGTCGCATGCCCTGGCCCAGTACGTCGCGAACCACGTGCGAGCGCGTTGCGCCCAGCGCCATGCGGATACCAATGTCGCGCGTTCGCTGTGCCACAAGGTACGACAGCACGCCGTAAACGCCGATCGACGCCATCAGCAGCGCCGTCGCCGCGAACACCGCCAGCAGGAACGTGTCGAAGTGCGACTGCTCGAGCGTGCTGGAGATTTTCTGCTGCATCGTTCCGACGCGATACACGGGCACGCCCGGCGCAATCCGCGCCACGGCTTCGCGCAGTTCGCGTGCCGTGGTCGCGCCCGGACTCGGCGTGCGAACGACGATGTCCATCGTGCGCCCAATCCAATCCCACGACGCCGGCGGCATCTGCGCCATCGGCAGGTAGAACTCCGGCTTCACCTGTTGATCGAGTCCCCAGGCGCGAACGTCGGAGACGACGCCGACCACTTCATGCCACACGGGATCCATGCGCCCCTTCGGGCCAGCCTCGCAGCAGGCAAAGCGCTTCCCGATCGGATTCTGCCCCGGCCACATCGTGCGGGCGAGCGTCTGGTTGACGATCGTGACCAGCGTCTTGTCGCGCGTGTCCTGCGGCGTGAAATCGCGTCCCTTCTCGAGCGGGATGTGGACCGTACCGAGGTAGCTTGGCGACACGATGCGCAGGTTGGCGTCGACGAGATTGGAAGGATCGAACGGTCTGCCTTCCGCCAGCAATCCGTTCGAGCTACCGCCGCCGGCCAGCGGCGCGCGGGAAACCACCGCTACCGACTGCACGCCGGGAAGAGCCGCCGCCGCCGCCATCATGCCCTCGAACGCCTGCTTCGCCTGCTCCGGTCTCGCGTAGCCCGCCGATAGGCCGACGCGTCCCACGAGCAGGTTGCGCGTATCAAACCCGGGATCAACCTTGCCCACCAGCAGCGCGCTGCGGATCAGCAGCCCAGCACCCGCCAGCAGCACCAGGGCCAGCGCGATCTCGCCGACCACCAGCACGCTGCGCACGGCATCGCGTGCGCCGCTCGTGCGTCCGACCCCTTCCTTGAACGCTTCGTCCAGATGCACCGACGCGGAGCGAAGCGCCGGCGCCAGCCCGAACAGGAAGCTGGAGAGCAACGCCGCGCCACAGGCGAAAGCGAGCACCGCGCCGTCCACCGTCGACTGGTCGAGCCGCGGAACCGTCGCCGGACCGTTCGCCACCAGCCACGCTACTCCCCAAATCGCCAGCAGCACGCCGAAGATGCCGCCGGCAATGCCCAGCAGCATGTTCTCCGCCAGCAGTTGGCGCGCAATCCGCTGCGGCGTTGCGCCGAGCGCGACGCGTACCGCAATCTCCTTGGTGCGCTGCCGCGCGCGCGCCAGTTGCAGGTTGGCGACGTTGGCGCAGGCAATCAGCAGAACGAATCCCACCGCGCCCAACATGGTGTACAAGACCATCCTGTGATCGCCGAGCAGGATGGAGACAAGCGGCACTACGCGAAAGCCGCGCTCCTTGTCGTCGATCGGATACAGCTTTTCCTGGCGCACCGCGATGACATTCAGCTCCGATTGCGCCTGGCTCACCGTAACGCCGGGTTTCAGCCGCGCAATCACGTCGAGATAATGATTGTCGTGATCCGCCAGCTTCTGCTGCGTGAATGCCTCCGGGACCCAAAGATCACTGCGGCTCAACAGCGGATCGAAGCTCTTCGGCATCACGCCGAGCACGGTGTAGGGAATGCCATTGATGCGAATCGCCTGCCCGACCATGTTGCGATCGGCGTGCAGCCGCGTCCGCCACAAGCGCTCACTCAAGACGACGACCTGCCCGCGGCCGGGCGCGTCTTCCGCCGCGGTAAACACGCGGCCCAGCATCGGGGATACACCCGCCACTTCGAAGTAGCTTGCCGTGACCAGTTCGCCGTCCACGCGCTCTGGCATGTCCTCGGTGGCGAGGTTGAAGGCCGCCGAATTGGAGGCGCCAATCACCTCGAAGGAATGGGCCTCTTTCTGGATGTCGGAGAAGTTGCCGACGGACATCCCACCCGGAACCTCGCGCCAGGTCTCGTTGAGGAACATCACCCGGTCCGGATTCTCGACCGCCAGCGGGCGGAGCAGCACCGCGTCGACCACGCTGAAGATCGCGGTGGTGGCGCCAATCCCCAGCGCAAGCGACAACACAGCCACCAGCGCAAACGCCGGCGTCTTCATTAATAGGCGGAATCCGTAGCGAAAATCCTGCAAAAGGGAATGCACGCGTGACCTCTCGTCTTCATTCTAAGAGCACGCTTACATCCGTACGCCGGGCTCTATGCCGTTGAATCGGGAGAGCTTACAGAAACGCGCGATCCGGCGTTGCGTGGGTTTGTGCGGAGGCGGGACGATACTGTCCGTAATCGAACATCGTCTGCGGACCGGTCGTTATCGCCGCGCCAGGAGCGTTTGGGGCTTGGCGCGGAACCTCGGGCTGCCGCCGCACCACAAAGAAGACCCCGAGCAGCAGCAGGATAAATATGACGGCGCCGATGAAGACCAGGGCTGTGTCGGATTTTCGCGGGCGATCAATGATCATGGAACGGTCCTGGCCAGAGACCGTCATAGATGCCTGCCCGCGGGGTGGTGTTGTCGTTGCGATTAGAGCCGGTTGAAGCCGTCGAAAGCCGCCACCTTATACGCCTCGGCGAGTGTGGGATAGTTGAAGACCGAATCGCGGAAATACGCGATCGTCCCGCCGAAGGCAAGCACCGCCTGACCGATGTGGATGATCTCCGTGGCGCGCTCGCCGATGGCGTGTACGCCGAGCAGCTTGAGCGTGCTGCGATGGAACAGCAGCTTCAACATGCCGTGTTCGTCGCCCAGCATCATGCTCTTCGCCAGCTCGGCATAGCGGGCCACGCCGATTTCGTAGGGCACGCCCGCCGCGGTCAGTTGCTCTTCCGTTTGGCCCACCATGGAAATTTCCGGGATGGTGTAAATGCCATACGGAAACAGTTCCGGCATCTGCGTGGCGTTGCACCCGAAGATGTGCGACGTGGCGAGCCTTCCCTGCTCCATGGATGTGCTGGCGAGGGCCGGGAAGCCGATGATGTCGCCCGCCGCGTAGATGTTCGGCACCTCGGTCTGGAATTTTTCGTTGACCGCGATCTTGCCGCGCGCGTCGGGCTTGAGTCCGGCTGCTTCGAGCGCAAGCTGGTCGCCGTTCGCCTGCCGCCCAACGGCGTTGAGTAAAACGTCGGCCATCACGCGCTTGCCGCTCTCCAACTCCGCGAAGACTTCGCCTCGATCCGCGTCGATCCCGACGTTCGTGACCTTCTCGCCCAGGCGGAACGTAGTCCGCAGTTCGCGCAAGTGATAGGTCAGGCTCTCGACAATCTCGCGATCGACGAAATCGAGGATCGTCGGGCGCGCGTCCAGCAGGATGACCTTCGCTCCCAGCGCCGCCAGAAACGATGCGTACTCCAGGCCCACGACGCCCGCGCCAACCACGATCGCCGTGCGCGGCACGGCGCTGATGCACGGCATCTGCTCGGCCTGGAGAATCTGTTTTCCGTCAAACGGGATCTTCGCGTTGGCCGCCGGCCGCGTGCCGCATGCGATCAGGATGTAATCGCCCGCAACCGTGGTGGTTCCCGCCGTGCCCTGGACTTCCAAAGTGTGGGCGTCGGCGAAGTGCGCGGTGCCGTCGATCAGAGTCACCCGGTTGCGCTTGAGCTGCGCGCGAATCACCTCGGTTTCGCGGGAGACGATCGCCTCCACGCGGAACGTCAGGTCCTGCACGGAGATCTGTTCCTTGACGCGGTAATCGCGGCCGTAGAAGGTGCGCTCGGTGAATCCCGTTAGATAGAGGATGGCCTCGCGCATGGTCTTGCTGGGAATGGTTCCGCTGTGGACGCAGACGCCACCGATCGTCGCATTGCGGTCGATCAGCGCCACGCGCTTGCCCATCTTGGCGGCGGAGATCGCGGCCTTTTGGCCTGCCGGTCCGCTGCCGATCACCACCAGTTCGTATCTGTCGTTCTGCATGCGCGCGCCACGATCCGGCGCCAAGTCCGGCGCCGATGACTTGGCCGAAGCCAAGCCAGACTCATCCTCCACGGAAGGTCACATAAGATACACCGCGCGCGCGCCGCAACGAAGGGTGTAACCGGAAATTGTTACTACCGTGCAAACAGGCCGCCATTTCCGGCTTTCGGCGACAGTTGGATCACGATAAAATCGCGCTCACTCTCCGAGGGAAACAGGAATGAATTCCGTAGTGACGGCCGCTTCCGGCCGCGACTTCTGGTGTGCTGCGTGTGGAAAGTCGATGCCGCGAGGCGTGGTGCAGTGTCCTGGATGCGGGCTGCTTGCGCCGTCCGCGATGCTGAACCGCTACAGCCTTGCGCTCTGGATCCTGATCCTGGCCAGTAACGCCCTCTACGGATTCTTTGTCCTACCGCCGCTCAGCCAGTTGCAGCAGGCGGCCGGAGCAAAAGCCTCTGCGTGGACGCATTTCTATCTCATCTTCAATCCGTGGATCGTGGGGCCGCTGGCGCTGCTGATGCTGACGATGACCGTCCTCAAGGGACGCGCGCCGAGACTTCCGAAGTTTCTGACGTCGAGCCGGCTCGTCGCCGTCGGCACACTGCTGGCGCTCATCGCCACACTCGTAGGAATGTTCGCCGGGTATATCGAGACACTGCAGTACCTGCCGCACCTGATCCAGAAGTAAGACGTCACTTCGCAGTGGCTAGCGCCGGCGCTCGCTTGGCAATCAATTGGTAAAGCGTATTGCGCGAGATTCCCAGGATGCGCGCCGCGTGCGTCTTGTCGCCGCCGACTTGCTCCAGCACGAACGCGGCGTGCCGGCGGTCCATCTCATCCAGCGGCAGCAGCGCCGCATCGGGCGCGCTCATGGTTTCAGACGAAGACACGCTCGGCGGCAGGTCGCGAATGTCGATCAGGCTCGACTCGCTCATCATGGCGGCGTTGCCGATCACATTTTCCAGTTCGCGCACGTTTCCCGGCCACGTGTACTTGCGCAGCACCGACTGCGCGCGGCGCGTGATCCCGCGCAACGGTTTGTTGTAGCGCTTGGAGAACAACTCGACAAAGTAGCGCTCCAGCAGCGGCAGGTCCTCGCGCCGCTCCAGCAGCGACGGCAAACGGATCTCGACCATCGACAAGCGGAAGAACAGGTCTTCGCGGAACGCGCCCTTCTCCACCATCTTGCGCAGGTCGCGATTCGTGGCGGCAACCACGCGCACGTCCACCTTGCGAACGTGCGGCGATCCCACTCTCTGCACCTCCTGGTTTTGCAGCACGCGCAACAGCTTGGCCTGCGCCGGTAGCGGTAGCTCGCCGATCTCGTCGAGCAGCACGGTGCCGCGGTCGGCGTGTTCGAATAGTCCTTCGTGGTCCTTGAAGGCTCCGGTGAAGGCGCCGCGCACATGACCGAACAATTCGCTCTCGAAGAGCGTTTCCACCATGGCGGCGCAGTTGCACACCGCGAAGGTGTTCGCTCCAAACGGGCTCAGCCGGTGCAGCGCCCGCGCCGCCAGTTCCTTGCCGGTGCCGGTAGGACCCGAAAGCAGCACGCCGCGGAAGTGCGGCGCGATGCGCCGGATCATGCTGAACACGTCCAGCATCGCCGGGCTGCGTCCGATCATGCCCTCGAACTGGAAGCAACCGACTAGTTCCTGGTCGAGCTGCATGGTGCTGCCGCGATGTTCCGCATCGGCGAACAACTGCCGCACGCGCTTTCGCAGCTTCTCGACGTCCAGCGGCTTGTTCAGGTAATCCGCAGCGCCTCTCTGGATGGCTTCCACCGCCGACTCGGTGGAGTAGTAGCCGGTCATCAGAACGACGTCGGCCGTCGCGTCGATGGCGATGATTTTCTCCAGCACCTCCATGCCCGACAGCTTCGGCATCTTCAGGTCGAGTAGCACCACCTGCGGACGCTCGCGCTCGAACAAGGCCACTCCTTCCTCCGGATCGGTAGTGGCAAGGAGTTCCAGTTCGTCTCCGTCGAAGATGGAACGGATCAGTTCCAGGTTTGCGGCTTCATCGTCGATCACCAGCAGCTTGGAAGTTGGGCTCATAGGTGCACGCCGGTTTGCGGGTACATCAGGAGAATCGGCAGAGCAAACGTGCATCAACAGTCACGATCCATGACCCAAACGCTCGCGATTCCCAATTTGGGTCGCGCCGAATGGGCATCCAACGCGCGACCCACCCCGTCCCGATTCCGCTGTCCGGGCTGTCCTGATCCTGAACACTTGTCACGAAGGCAGACAGCCTGGACTTCGCCGTTCACCTGGACGCATCCGGCAACTCATGCAGATTGAGCAGCTTACGGCGCTTCCTACCGGACCATGGCATTGGCATCCGACCTGCCATATAGAGGATGACGTTCGGAGAAACCGGACGTCAGAAGACAGGGGGTCGGAAGCCATGTCAGCCCGCAGCAAACATCTCGAGAAGCCAGCGATTGAGAACCGGCGGTTTCCGCTGGTTCTGGCCGCAGTCCTGGTCATCTGGGTTTGCATCTTCTCCTTCGCCAGCAGCGCCTGGGGCGCCACGGCGCGGAGTAGCGCCGCTCTTGCCATTGAGGTTCGTCCGGCGGCGGAGTTGAACGTGGCTTCCGGCCAGGTCACTGTCCGGATCCGTCTTTCGCGCGGTGTCGTCGCGCAGGTCTGGTTCGATAACGCGTGCTCCGTCCCGGCGCAGGGTGCGGTCACCATCAGCGCTTCGGGAACCCATGGGTTCAGCCTGCGTAACTTCAACTCCAACCATAACCAGGCGGTGAACGGCCGGGTTTGCCTGCTCTCTTCCGACGGGCAGCTCCGAGTCGCCGCTCCGGCCGTGGTCGAGGGCATCTCCGCCGACTGAAATGCAGTCTCGAGATTTGTCATGTATTGTGACCGGAAGTGCCGAGGCACGTGACAGCCGTCACCATCGGCTCTTCCCGCTTCTGACATTGTGACGGTGAAGGTGTGGTATGAGGCGTTGGGCTCCCAGCGCGAAGTGGTTCCGGCCTGGCAAGTCCCGCCCGCCTGTCGCGCGCAAGCTCACCCTGTCCCTGGTTGCATTCGCTTGCCTGCTTTCGCTGCCTGCCGCAGCGGCCGATGCGCACACAAACCTCCGCTTCAGCGTGCGGGTAGAACCGATTGTGCTGATGATCGTCACCGACAGTTCGGGCGCGCCCATCAAGGGCTGGGGGCACAGCAGCGCGACCCTCTCGCTTCCCATCATCTCGGGCAAGAGCAGCGTCACGGCGGATATCGATGCTTCGGGTCAGCCCAACAACAACGGCTGCACGATCTTCGCGCGACTCTCCGCGCCGACGCCCGCTATCATCACCGTCAACGCCAAGCAGATCTCGAGTACCGGCGACATTCTCGTGGCCGACGCGCCGGCGTATCCATCCAGCGCCGCGCTCGCCATCGAAGCGACCGGCCATGACTCGACTCTTCCCGCGATTCTCCTCAGTTGCCGGCCGAAGTAGTCGGCCCCGTTCCAGGTTCGACCCGCGATCCCAGACCTGGCCAACCCATCTGTGATAAAAGTTGCGGCTATGGCGAGCAATCCAGGGCCGGCGCGGATCGACGCGTTTCCCACGCACGAGCACGCGGGCTTTCGCTTTCGCCGCGGCCACACGCTTCCCTTCGGCGCAACGCTTCGGCCGGACGGCGTGAACTTCTCCGTCTTTTCCAGCGCCGCCACCTCGTGCACGCTCGTCCTCTTTCGACTCGGCGAGAAGCAGCCGATGGTCGAGATACCGTTTCCCGACGAGTTCCGCATTGGCGACGTCTATTCCATGATCGTTTACGGACTCGATGACGAGAACGTCGAGTACGGGTTTCGCTTCGACGGCCCGTGGGATCCGCAACACGGCGAACGCTTCGACCGCACCAAGATCCTCTGCGATCCGTATGCCCACACCATTGCGGGACGCGACGTCTGGAGAAATCAGCCGGACTGGAGCGATCCCTACCAGCATCGCGCGCGGCTGACCTTCGACGACTTCGATTGGGAAGACGATCGCCAGCTCGAACATCCCATCCAGGAAGTAGTGATCTACGAGATGCACGTGCGTGGCTTCACCGCGCACGCGTCAGCCAAAGTCGGCGCGCCCGGCACCTTCGTCGGGCTGATGGAAAAGATTCCCTACTTGCAGGAACTGGGCGTCAACTGCGTGGAGCTGCTTCCCATCTTCGAGTTCGACGAGTGGGAGAACCATCGTCTTTCGCCCGACCGCCGGAACGAGCTGGTGAATTACTGGGGCTACAGCACGCTCGGTTTCTTCGCGCCGAAGGCTGCTTATGCCGCCACTGGCCCGCTCGGCATACAGACCAACGAGTTCAAGAATCTCGTCAAGCTACTGCACAAGGCAGGGATCGAGGTCATCCTCGACGTCGTCTTCAACCACACCGCCGAGGGCGATCATCGAGGCCCCACGATCTCGTTCCGTGGCATCGACAACCGCACGTACTACATGCTCACGCCCGAGGGCGACTACCTCAACTTCTCGGGAACCGGGAACACGCTGAACTGCAATCATCCGGTCGTGCGCAACATGGTGCTCGACTGCCTGCGGTACTGGGTGTCGTTCTACCACGTGGATGGCTTCCGCTTCGATCTCGCATCCATCCTCGGCCGCGGCGAGGACGGCGCTCCGCTGGCGAACCCGCCGCTCCTCGAATCCCTCGCCTACGATCCCGTGCTCAGCAAGTGCAAGCTGATCGCCGAGGCATGGGACGCGGGCGGTCTGTACCAGGTCGGGTCATTTCCTGCGTACGGCCGCTGGGCGGAGTGGAACGGCAAATTTCGCGACGACGTGCGCCGCTTCCTCAAGGGCGATGCTGGGCTGACCGGCGCCATCGCGCAGCGCGTGATGGGCTCACCCGATCTCTACTCCGGCCGAGGTCCATGCGCGAGCGTCAACTTCATCACCTGTCACGACGGCTTCACGCTGCGCGACCTGTTTTCTTACGACTCGAAGCACAACGAGGCGAACGGGGAAGACAATCGCGATGGGTTGGACGAGAACAACAGCTGGAACTGCGGCGCCGAAGGCCTGACCTCCGACGATGGCGTCAACCGCCTGCGCCTCCAGCTCTCTAAGAATGCTGTGGCGCTGCTGCTCCTGAGCCGCGGCACGCCCATGATGCTCATGGGCGATGAGATCGCCCGCACGCAGCGCGGCAACAACAACGCCTATTGCCAGGACAACGAAATCAGTTGGATGGACTGGTCACTGCGCGACAAGAACGCCGATCTCTTCCGCTTCGTCCGCCTCATGCTCGAATTCCGGCGAAAGCATCCGGTGCTGCGCAGCAACACCTTCGCGACAAAAACAGACACGGTGGACAGCGGCCATCCCGACCTCGCGTTTCACGGAACCGTGCCCGGCCGGCCGGACTTCTCGCCCGGAAGCCGCACGCTTGCGTTCCGTCTGTGCGGACAACACGCTCCGCAGCCGGACGACGACATCTACGTCGCCATGAACATGTATTGGGACGCGCTGCCCTTCACGCTTCCGGCGGCCGGCGACGGAAAACGGTGGCGGGTGGCGATCAATACGTCCATGCCTTCGCCGCAGGACATCTGCGAAGAGCCTCTGCCGAAGCTCGCCAATCAAGATCAAATCATCGTCGGCGGCCGCTCACTGATCGTGCTCGTCTCCGCCGCGGGGTGAGTGCTGTTGCCGCCGTCGAAGCGATTAGAGCGATTCGCTCGTCGAGGTGCTCGTAATCGAGTCGATCGTCATGCGCGGGACGCTGCGCAGGAAGAAGAGGCAGGCCGCGAACGTCCCTGCGCACGCGAGGTTGAACATCAGCGTGATCATCGGCGTCATCGGCACCGGCATCGCCGGATTACAGAGGATCGCCAGCGGGATCAGCAAAAAGATCCAGGCGAACTTGCGGCGCGCGTAGGCCTGGAACACCGTGACCACCAGCCCCGCGAAGACGATGAAGCCGACCAGCAGGATTCCGGTGCCGGCGCGAGGCGTCCAAGCCAACGCGGCAAGCAGCAAGGACGCAGCCAGGGAAAGCCACTTCACAATCGTCGTAATCATTTGGACCTCGTTTTCTTGTCGCTCGGAGAAACGGCCGTCTGGCCGGCCGGCGCCGCGCTTCCTGTTAATACGCGGTTCCGCACCCGCCGCAGGGCTTTTTGCCGCCGTTCCCGATTGAATCTCGATCTGTCGCCGTTACGTTCGGACATGTTGCCCTCCGGAAAGTTATGGCCGGCTTGGCCGGCGCGTTAGTTTCGTGCCCAATCGGTATTTTGCTGAGCCCGCGCGCGTGAGCGCTCGTTGGCAAGAAGATAGCCCGGCTGGATATGACGCGCGTTGATCGTCACCGACGTGTAAGGAATGCCGAGAAAGTGTCCCTTGGAGATCGCTGCGACTTCGGCCGAATTGAACCATTGGCGGCGCACCAGGCCCAACAGGCGGATCATGGTGCGGCGAAGTCCGCTGCCCGCCGAACCCCACGCCGTGGCGCGAAAGGTGCCGCCGGCGATGCTGAACATGTGCCATCCGGCTGAACGAAGATTGCGGTCGACGCCGAAGCCGTCGGTGGTCCGCGCCGCGCGCCAGCCATTCGTGTAGCGGTCGGAGTCCAGCACAAAGCCGTCTGGAAGCATCAAGCCTTCCTGGATCATCACCGTCCCCACGTGTGCGATGGGCGGGGTCGGTTGCGAAACGGCAACGTTCGGATTGAGCAGGGCTGCCCCCGACGCTGAAATCAGGCGGGCTGGATTCTCAGACTGGTCCGGTGCGGACATTGATTCCTCCTGGGCGATGGCCGAGAACGGTTGACGCCGTTCAAGACTCGAGGTGCTGTCGTTGTCGACTGAGGTGCTGCTGTTGTCGACTAAGGAGGAAGAACTTCAGATAGGCTGACTTAGCTCAGAAGATCCGAAAGGCGAAGAGGAATTGGCTTCGCGCTGACCTAACCCTAGGCCTTTAATGGGCTATTGTCAACGCACGTGTCCACTATTGCTCAGACAGCGCACGAGTTTCCTGCGAGTCCTACGAATAGATCCCCGGCGCCTCATGTCCAAGCTTCCTCACGTACTCGATGTAGGACCCGGGATAGACATTGGGATGGGAGTCCGTGCCGCTCTCGCCCCCGACTTCCAGCACGCGTGAGCCGAGACCGCGAAGGAACATGCGGTCATGCGATACGAAGATCATGGTGCCTTCAAAGTCCTTGAGAGCATCGACCAGCATCTCCTTGGTCGCGAGATCCAGGTGGTTCGTCGGTTCGTCGAGCACAAGGAAGTTTGGCGGGTTGTAGAGCATGCGCGCGATCGCCAGCCGCGACTTTTCTCCGCCCGAGAGTGAGCGGATCTTCTTATCCACGTCTTCGCCGGAGAACTGGAATGCACCCGCCAGCGTTCGCAACGACCCGAGACTGTCGTGCGGAAAATCCTGCTGCAACTGTTCGATCACGGTGAGGTCGGGACTGAGCACATCCAGGGATTGTTGCGCAAAGTAGCCCATGAACACGCTGGCGCCGAGACGCACGCTGCCGGCATCCGGAGCGTTTGCTCCCGCAATCATCTTGAGCAACGTCGTCTTGCCCGCGCCGTTCCTTCCCATCACCGCCCAGCGTTCTCCGCGGCGGATGGTGAGATCGAGCCCATCGTAAATAACGCGCGGGCCGAAACTCTTGTGCACATCCTCAAGGACGGCCACCTGTTCGCCCGATCGCGGCGGGACACGGAAGTCAAACTTCACCACTTGCCGTCTCTTCGGCAACTCGATCTTCTCGATCTTATCCAGCGCCTTGATCCGGCTCTGCACCTGCGCCGCCTTGGCGGCGTGCGTGCGGAAACGATCGATGAAGCGCTGCTCCTTCGCCAGCATGGCCTGCTGCCGCGCGAACGCTGCCTGCTGATTGCTCTCTCGCACTGCCCGTTCGCGCTCGTAGAAGTCGTAGTCACCCGAGTACGTGATGATTTCGCCGCCATCGATCTCCGCAATCTTGGAGACGAGACGATTCATGAACTCGCGGTCGTGCGACGTCATCAGGAGCGCGCCGGGAAATGACTTGAGGAACTGTTCCAGCCAGATGATGGACTCGATGTCGAGGTGGTTCGTCGGCTCGTCCATCAGCAATACTTCCGGCCTTCCGAGCAAGACGCGCGCCAGCGCAACGCGCATTTTCCATCCGCCGGAGAGTGCGCCCACATCGCCATCGATCTGATCGTCTTTGAATCCCAACCCGTGCAGCACTTCCCGCGCTTGCGACTCCAGCGCGTATCCGCCCAGGTGTTCGTACTCCTCCTGCACATGGCCGAAGCGCTCGAGAATGCGATCCATGTCATCCGCCTTCGCTGGATCGGACATCTCGTGCTGCAAGGCTTCCAGTTCGTGATGCAGGTTCCCGACGCGCCCGCTGCCGGCGATCGCTTCGTCGAGCACCGAACGGCCCTGCATCTCCTCGACGTCCTGGCGAAAGTAGCCGATCGTCAACTTCTTCGGAACCGAGACCGTGCCTTCGTCGGGAGTTTCTTCTCCGACCACCATGCGGAACAGCGTCGTCTTCCCCGCCCCGTTGGGACCGACGAGTCCGACCTTTTCCCCGGGATTCAACTGAAACGAAGCATCCACGAAGAGCAACTGCTTGCCATACTGCTTATTGATGTTGGAGAAAGAGATCATTTTGGAGGAGCGACTCGCGGCACGCTGCTTCTAGTATACGGGCCAGAAAATTGCGAGCGGGGAGCAGGCACGATCGCAGGGAATCAGTTGGCTATGAATGACTGATTCCATTCGCGCTGCTGGTGGCGGCGGGTGGACTCGGAATATTTCGCGGTATTTGAAAGCACGGAACTTGTTGAGTTATTAGGACGGCCCAATACGCCAAGCACGCCGCAGGTACACGATGTTGCGTGGTTTTCTGCGCGAGGCAGGCTCGCGTGGCATGTTGTGATTATCAGACATTAAACGGCCGGGAGGCGTGCCGCCTCCCGGCCGTAGCTCGCGGAATGAAGCTCTACCCGTTCGTCAGAAGGTGATCCGGAACGCCAACTGCATCGTCCGGCTCTGATCGATCGCGCATGCCGAAGAACTGGAGCATACGTTGTACGAGTCCAGCGTAGTGCCAACGTAGTTATTCGGGTTGAAGTTCACATTGTTGAACACGTTAAAGACCTGGGCCTGACCTTCGAGCCAGACTCTCTCGGTTACCCGGATCCGCTTAATGAAGTTAAAGTCGGATCTCATGACCATTGGACCGGTCACGATCAGGCTCTGGCCGCCGCAGTCGCCGAAACCGTCTCTCCCGGAATACGTGGGAGCGGTCGCGGTGCCGCCGGGCACAATCGCTGTTTCCATGCAGGTGGATGAGTTGGCGGGCGCGATGTATTGGCCCGACGGCGCGCCGGCGGAATACCCAGTGGCATTCACGCTGAACGCCTTGATGGTGTTGTCGATGATGTCCTTAGGAAGCATGTAGACAAGCGTACGGTACTGGTTCTGCGGGTCGGGCGTCTTGCGGACCTTGTAGACACTCCGCACGTAGTCCGGTGTCATCCCGACCAGGTTCACGTTGCCGAAGTCGAGCATTCGGCCGCTCTGGAGACGGGCAACACCCTGGAAGCCCCAGCCGCCGATGACGCGGTCCCAGAAGGCATTGACTCCGGAGCCCCAGTGCTTGCCGCGGCCGAAGGGCAGCTCGTACGTCCAGTTCCCCACAAACACGTGCCGCACGTTGCCCGTCGCGTTCCCACCTTCGTTGGTGTAAATGTTTGTGTAGTTCATCTCCGTCGTCTTGAAAGGCTTGTGGAACGAGTAGAACTGGTCCATATACCCTTTTCCGTAGGTGTAGTTCCCCTGGAACAGGAGTCCGCGCGCGAAGCGACGGGCAAGGGTGATCTGAACGCCGTTGTAGGAGGTCTTGGGCGCGTTGGTGATCAGGTACGCGTGGCCGATATCAGGGTTGGCGACCCAGAAGTTGGATGGGTAGCCGGCCTTGATGCCATTGCTGAGGTAAGTCGAGTTGAGACGGATACTGCTGGCCGCCGTCTGGGGAGTGGGATTCAACGGATACATGGCCTGAACCATCGTGCTGTTGGTCCAGCCGGTCCCCGTATAGCTGGCGGCACTGCTTGCAGCAGTCGACCCGTTCAAGTAGGCGAGGAAGATCGGCAGCGGCGCCGTCCCAGGCGCACCGGTATAGGCAAAGGTATTGCCTCTGCCGGCCGCGATGTTCGCCTGAAGATTCGCCATGGCCCGCTTGAACTCGTCGGTGAATCCGTTCTCGCTGATGTTGAGTTCGTTCAGGTCCATGTAGTTGAGTTGTCCGCCGCCCGTCCACTGGTTGAAGCTGTTGGTGTGGATGAAGCGCGCCTCGAGCGAGGTGTTCTTCGACAACTGGCGCTGCCAACTGAAGGAGTAGCTGAATACGCTGGGCGTCTTGATATTCGGGTCAAAGGCATAAGCGCTGGAGCTCACGTTCGGTACCGGCAGCGGGTTCGACCGGGTCAGGTTCACAGTCGGCGGACCCAGGTCACCGCTCGACAGGATCAGCGGAAGCGTCCCAAGGTTGCCGTTCGCCAGGTTGCGCGAGGTGTCGATCGAGATGCCCGGATTGCCGCCGAACGGGCCGGTGAAGTCGCTCATGCCGCCGCGCTGGAACGAGTAGCTCGCGCCTCCGCGCAGCACCGAGTTATCCGTGCCGCCAAGCAACATGTGCATGAGCCCGCTCTTTGCGCCGACATTCCAAGCTGCACCGAGGCTGGGCCCGAAGTTCCCCCAGTCCACGTTGTAAGCATTCGTGCCCTTGGTCAGCGTCTTGAAGGTCGTCACCGTACCCTGGAGTGTTCCTGGCTTGAACAGGTTCCCCAGATGGTTCACCACCGAGCCAGGCTGGAAGTCGCTTCCCGTGCCGGTCACGCCGAACAGATCGGCGAGGGTGGCCATCGCGTAGCTGTTGTTGTCGGCATAGAACGGTCTTTGCACGTCATAGCGCAGACCGGCGTTGATGGTCAGGTTCGGTCTCAAACGCCAACTGTCGCTGATGAACGAGCCCCATTGCGGAAGAGTTCCGTACTGGTTGCTCGCGCCGAGGATCTTGTAGGTCGAGCCGTCCGCCTGAATGCGCGCGTTGCGAGTGATCGCGTTGACGCGGCCCGTCAGCACCGCATACAGGTTCTTGGCGTTGGTGAGATCGGTCGCCGACGCGTTGGCGAAATTCTTCGTGACGAACATCGAATCGGCGGGATCTCCGCTGGTGGTCATGCCGAGCGTCACCGTGGGCACTTGGGTCTGCTGGTAGTACCACACCTGAGCCTTGGTGTAGGAAACGCCCATGGTGAGCATGTGATTACCCTTCACCCAGTTGAGCGTGTCCTCGAAGACCGTCGTCTTGCCCTCGCGGGAGCTGTTGGCGGAATTGTAATAAGCGTTGGACAGGCTCTTGAACGATGACCAGGAAATGGCATAGCCGTTCATCCCGCCAAATCCTGCGCCCGCGAACATATCCGGCGTCAAGTCAGGAGAGAACAAGGTCGCACCACCGGTCTTGCCGTAGCGGAACTCGTTCACGATGTGGTTTGTCACCGTCCATCGCCAATTTCCCTGGCCGGAGTAGCGCAGAGAGTCCTGCAGACCGTGGATTGGGAAACCGGGGAAGTTCACCTGCATGCTGTTTGTCGTGTCGGGATCGGACAGCAGCTTGTTTCTCGTGTAGGACCCGCTGATAGTGTGCTTCGAGCTGAGGTTGTAGTCGATCTTTACGGTCGGGTACGTCGTCTTGCTCGTGGTGGGTTGTTGCCACACCAACTGCTGGGTCAGAGGGTCGGTTAGGCTGTTGACGACCCCTCCCGAGGTGGACTTGCGCACGTCGGCGAGTAACCGTGCCACGGTCGGATCGATCCTCGAAATCTGCCCATTCACTGCCGCGAGGCTCATGAGGTCGACCTTCGTGGGCGTACTCGTGGCAGTGCAACCGCCGGCGCAGTATTGGAAGGTGCCCTGCTCGGAGAGCGGGCTCATGATTGTCTTCGTCTGGTTGCTGTTGCCCGGCGAAGTGATCCACTCGTAGTTCACGAAGAAGAACAGCTTGTCGCGGCCGTTGAACACCTTCGGGATCCTGACTGGACCGCCGATGCTGCCGCCTGGCTGATATTGCTTCTGGGTGGGCACGGCGCTAGGAGTGCCGTCGCTCTTCACGCCGCTGTGCAGGTTGTACCAAGTGTTGCTGTTCATCCAATCGCGGCGCAGGTAGTAGTAAACGCTGCCATGGTAAGTATTCGTGCCCGAGCGCGTGACCATCTTGACCTGCGCTCCGCCCTGCCCGGCCATGTCGGCGGTCAGCCCTGCCGTCGAAATCGTTACCTCTTCCACCGCATCGAGGCGCGGGCTGACGCGTGTGAACATGCCGTCCCACGTCTTGGCGTAGTTGTCTTGGATGTTCATGCCGTCCAAGGTGATGTTGACCGTAGCGGTCGGTAAGCCGTTGATCATGGCGCCGCGGGAGCTTCCGTCGGAGCTGCTGATTCCCGGCATGAACATCACCATGTCGAAGGCGCCGCGCCCGGGCAGCGGGAGACGGGTGATCTGCTGCTGGCTGATCGTCGCCGCCACCGTGGTCTGGGTGGTCTTTAGGATTTCGCCGGAGCCTTGCACTTCAACGACCTCGGTGAACCCGCCAGGCATCAGAACCGGTTTAATGGTGGCTGGTACGCCGGCGTTCAGACGGACGTCTTGCAGGGTAACGGTCTTGAATCCCTGCATGGTGACCGTCACGGTGTAATCACCCGCCTGCAGCGCTGGAATCGCGAACAGGCCATCCGAGCCAGAAACCGCGGTCGCGACGGATGATGTTGCATTGTTCTTGATCCTGACGGCGGCACCAGCAATGACCGCTCCCGAGGAATCAATGACCGTCCCGGAGAGCGTGGCGGTGACACTGCCTTGCGCGAACGCACGGCTCGGCGCGACTCCAAGCCCGATCAGCAGGAAGGCTATTAATCCCAGCACTAAGACTGACAACGTCCGGCTGCTCATATCGTCTCCTATGCAGATGAGGATTTAGAAGAATGCAGACCTAACGCCAGAACGGCGTCTGCGACTGATTGACGTACCCGGGAAATGTTCCGCGCATTGTCGATGCCGCTTCCCGAAAGTAGATGTGACAGTTGTCACATCTATCGGTGACGACATCGTGCCGACGCTGCAACAGGACCGGCACGTTTGCAAACGCGCGTCAGTCGTGGGATTCCATGGGGGCGGCGGTGAATGACCAAGTGAGCTGCGTCCCGAGGGGAGCCGTTCGTAGGTTATCGAGGGTATTGGTGGCGGCGGTTGGACTCGAACCAACGACCTAGGGATTATGAGTTCTGCAAAGGGGGTTGGCAACAAAGAGAATCAACAACTTACGTCGGCAAAATGTGCCCAAATCCGGTGGAATCCGCAAGCCCCGCGCAAGTGAAAATGGGGTTGCTGCTTGGGGTTCAAATGCGGGACAACACGGGCGGCAACGGAGGTTCCTCCATCCTCGCGTCACGATCAAAATAGTCGACTATCTGCTCGTACTCTGGAGCTCCCACTGAGAGCTCACGAAGTTGAACGAAATGTTGGCTCATGAGAGAGGACAGCTCACTGCAACCATTCAGGAACGCCACGCGTGCGATGCCCCAAAGGACTCGGCACGCGACGTGCGTTGCGCGCAAGTCCTCCGTATACTTTATGGCGTCATAGGCAGCAGCCCACGCAATCTCTGAAGCTTTCCGGTATAGAAGCTGATGTTCGTCGGTAATCGGCCGTTCTGACTTGTAACGGTAGTGATGAAATGGCAAACAGCATTCAACCAACCCCAGCATGTGCTCCACGGTTTCCGCAGGCATCCCGAATCGAACATTCATTACGGAGCCGAGATGATCGAGCACAGTCGTGCCAACCGAAGCACCGTAATCTCGCGCATAAAGCGCCAATAAATCCGCTGCCGCTGAGAGTCTCTGCCATTCACGGCTGCGCTGGAGCGGTTCCATTTCGTACAGGATTCGTTTTACGTTGGTCTGTGGACCCGACTCAGCCAGCGTCAACTTGAGCGACTGGATTTCTTTCAGGAGGGGAGCGGCCGCGGCATCAGAGCGGCGGATTGCAATCTGCTCGATTCGAGCACTGAGTGCATCGCCCGAGAGGACGACCTTCCTATCTGCGCGGCGCCCCCAACTCTGCCCGGGAACGAGCACCGCCCGCGCATCCTCTCGTAACTCCTGTCTGACGAGATACAGCGCCCCCTCGACGGGTCGAAGCTCCAGCACATCCGTACGAATGCCGCGCTTAAGTGAGATCGCATAGTGCTGGTACGACACCTGCGGGGCTACGTACGAATCGATGATTTGCCCGAGCGTAGCTCCATCGATGGCAAGGGAAGCCGTGCTGGTCAGTCGTCTAGCTTTCAGGCCGATGATGAGGTGCGCCGGCAATCGCGGCCACTCGCCCTCCGAATTGGAGAGCGAAATGACATCACGTATGAATTCCGCCTTCTGTGCGGGCTTACTGATAAGCAGCTCACGTTTGCATTCGACCCGTGCGCTCTCAGCGTTGTTTCGGCTCAGACAGTGACGGACCAAGTCTTCAATGCGTTGCGTTTCATCCGACCTCTTGATGCGTTTAGGCATAGGCGAATGCGATTTAGAAATGCGAAAGGTTCGAGCTTCCACGATTCTAGCGAATCGGTGTCCGAGCATGACGATCGATTGTAGGTTGCCATGGTGCCGATGATGCCGTCTAGACCGATCAGGAGTAAACTGCACCGCTAGGGCGAAACATCATTCACGCCAGCCTCGCCGAGGAGAACTGCGATGCCGGCTGGTGCATCTTCGTTGCGATCATCGTCGAACGAAAACGACCGGGCAAAACCCTCAAGACGCGGTCGCCCTCCACGAGCGCGGTTGGCCGATCTGTTCACGCGCTGGTCGATCTCAGCCCTGCCGTTATACAAACCCTCGACGCGGCATTTCATAACGACAAACGTAAAACAACTCACTCACCGGTTTGGTTGCTACTATGCCGATGCCATCACGACGGAGATGCTCCAGGCGTACATCGGCGAGCTGACGATCTCTGCTAAGGCAATTTCGAACAGGTTCACTGTCTTCCGAACAATGTGGAGGATGATCCGGAGTTGGGGGATCGTTCGCCACGATCCTTTTATGGGCTTGGTAATGCCTCGTATGATCGCTCCTGAACCGCGCTGTCTTTCGCTCGAGGAGGTGTCGCAAATCGTTCAGAACGCCTCTGAACCGTATAAGACGCTGTTTCGGTTTGCCGCGGAAACGGGAATGCGCGCCGGCGAAATCTGCGCATTACAGTGGGACGACGTGAATCTCGATGAGAGGCAGATCGCTGTAAGACGAAGCGTCTGGAAGGAAAATGTCACGACCCCGAAGACCCGCTCTGGTCGTCGCGTGATATGTATCTCCGACGAACTCACTAAGAAGTTGCGTCAGATACCCCACCGGGCAGAAAACGTGTTTCTCAGCAAAATGGGGCGGCCGCTCGACCCTGAAAAAGTCGTCCAGCGGCACCTAAGGCCGCTGATTGAGAGACTGGGATTACCAGCTGCCGGACTGCATGCCTTTCGCCATTTCAACGCTACGCTAATGGATGCTGAGTCGGTTCCGATGAAGACTCGTCAAATGCGGCTAGGGCATAGCAGTCCGCAAACGACACTCGCGCTGTACACCCATTTGCTGAGCGACGAGGACAGGCGCACAGCCATAAACCTGGGGCGGAGGATTACCCTGAAGAGTCTTTCAAAGGCTGATCAGGCGCAGGCGGCGTCGTTCTGGTGGAGTTCCACGATCTTTCTGCTCTCCAGGACGTAAAAGCCTATGTCTAGACCCAACCTTTGCCGCCGCAAACGCCGCACTTGACTTGACCCGACCCTTGGCAGTTCTTGCATTGCACGGTCTTCGTCGTCATCCATCCTTCAGATAGTCGTCCCTTGCCATGGCACGATGGGCAACGTACCCCTCCTTTGCCCTGGCAGGTCTTACACTGCGGCATGCAACCTCCTTATGAAATCAACGTCGTCATGCGATCAACGCATCACTCTCGACAGGGCGGAATATCAGTTCCATAGCGTATGAGGATCTCTACGCGTCGATTGTTTTTACGGTCATCGTCTTTGACATTAGCCGCGTCGATTCTCTCCTTGGTCCATCCAGAATCGCCGGGTAGGCGCCCCACAGGGAATGAATCACCATAAGACACGGCCGAAAGTGAATTGCTGCTTGGATCAATTCCTTGTTCTTTGAGAAATGAGTAGACGGAGACGGCGCGCTCAGCAGCCAAGTGTACGTTTGATTTGAACTTGACCGTTTCGTGTTGATCCGCGTGTCCATCGATTTCGATTTCCTTGATCGATGGAAGTTGTTTCGACAATGGGGCGACCAATTGGAACAGGACCGTGGTCGCTCTTGGAGTCAGCGTCGCGTAATCAGATACGAAGAGTAGGTCTTCTGGCAAACGGATTCTTAGGAGGAACGGATCACCCCTGTCACGCTCAAATTCAACTTTGTTGCCCGAAGGCTGTGCTCCTGCCCGAAACGCCTTTTCAAGTAACTCCTGGCACGTCTTCGCATTGGTAGAATCGACGCCTCCCAGCTCTGAGACACCAAACGCCACCAAGAAAATAAGGACTAACGCCAGCATGAAGTCTGCAAAGGCTGGCCAAAAATTGATTGTGTGGTCATCTTCTGCCATGAATGCGCGTCTGCCTTGCTAGGCGCTGATAAAAAGTTACCGTCCCCATTTCGTCGGCTTGAACCACCGCTTCACCGACTGAAGGATGCCCCGTTTTTGCTCGGACTCGAACGGTTGATTGGTCTGACGCCTAGGAGAACCGTAGGTGTAAGTTTCGGCTCTCGCTTCGCCGCTGGCGCCCGTTGCTCCGGAACCGTATCTTGCCTTCAGTTCTGGGTCATCGAGCAAAGAAATGTCCAAACGCGTCGGCGGCCGAAGTGTCGGCTCTGCGCCGCTACCATGGCTGGACGGAGACCCGCGTGGGATCGACGATGCCTGCGTCCGGTCACCAATCTCTTTGGGTCGATCGCCTCGAATGTACGAAGCGACGTCAGCAATGTCCCGATTCGCTTTTCGGGAAGCATCTTCCAATCTAACGCTGGCAGTCGTGATCATAGTTGCTGCACTGCTCGCAGCATTAGAGACCTTGTCAGCCGACTGGCGGAAGGGCTCGCCGAGATTTCGTAGATCGTTCATTACCCCTTCAGCGTTTCGTTGTAGTTGTTCTGAGAGCGTCTCAAAGTGCTTCTTGACCGCAGTGAGCTCGCCTGCATGTGCGTCTCGGAGGGCGTCTATGCTCTTGTTGAATGCAACTGACATATCTGCCGACGACTTCACGAGTCGATCAGTCGCTGCCGACACTCTTCCCTCGATCGTCGTCCAGCCGCCTGCGTTATCAGTTCTAAATCCACTTGCGGCCTCGACGATCGTTGAAGAGATAGTATTGATCGTTCTCATGCAGGCGTCAGCAAAATCCGATGCAATGCCCTCGAGCTTCGTAGCGGTGACGTTGAACGGCTTATTCAATTCTTCCGTTGTCACCTTCAAATCAGCGGCAAACCGCGCTGCGACTCCTTCGATTCGATCCGCGGCGGCCTGTAGCGGGGTCCCAAGGCCCGTAACAGCTGTACGCAACTCCGCGAGTCCTGCGGATGTGTTGTCTCTGAGCTGTTCAGTTGTGCTCGCAATGCGGTTGGAATGCCTCTCAATCTGAGTTGCAAGTGCAACCTGCTTCGCTTGGGCAAGTAGCGTAGCGTCCTTCAACTGGATCATGTGCGGGCCGATTGATTGCCACTCTCCCAATGCCTTATTCAAGCCATCCAGCTTCGAATTCATCTCTGTCATCGCAGTTTCAGCAGTCGATCGCGCGGTCTGAAGCGAGGTGCTCATAGCGGCCATCGCTCCCGCGATCACTCTCGCCGAAGTCCGGCTTGACTCAACGGCAATCTTCCACTCCTCGGTACGATCTCTAATGTCTTTGGCGAACTCAACGACGTCGCCTGCCGCTTTCAACGTCCGCTCCGAAGCCTCCTGTAAGCGGCGAGTAAGCGGCGGACGCAACCGTGGCGCCCATTCGCGAATTGTCCACCCTCTCAGTTGAACTCGGAGACGAGTGCGCAATCGAAGCACTCCACCGTAACCAACTGCTGTTACGATTGAGAGCAATACTCCCGTGAGGCTCGGAGCGAATGCTCCTGAGAGAGTCCCGATAAACAGGTGCAGATCGGGCTTCGCTTCAGCGGAAAGCAGTCGTATTGCGTCAGCGACGCTAAACAGGGTTCCCAATAGGCCAAGAATGACAAAAATGCCAATGATGTTACGCAATGACGAATCCCACCCGCACACGTCTTCTTCTGACTTGCGGATCAGTTCGCCGATGTCAATGTCTGCGTCGCGATAGCCTACCGAGAACATAGTCCATAGGTGGTCGTAAACGACGCCAGGTGATATCCCATGCAAACCGAGCACCTCGTCAAAGCTCGGCCGAACCTTCTCTGGGTTCGCGTCGTCGGAGGCGCGCTCGAGGACGGCTTTCTCAAGGTCGCCGATAAAGCTGCCAACTTTGCCAAATCCGCGACGTGCTCGTACAACTCGAATCCATTGCCACATCGCGAGCGAAATCCATGCTGCGAAAAGTGCGGCTTCGGCCCAAGTGACAACTACGGCTGCGGGTCTTAAGGGGCGGAAGTACTGTATGAAGTCGAGAGTGTTCACATTGCCACACCCTTCGTAAGTCGCAGGCAGCCCGCCTTCCTGAGAATCCAACCAGTAGCGGTACGGGACACGACCGCAGGGATTTCAACGCGAAAACGTACATATGAGTGGCCCTCAGCAAATTCTTCGCACGTGTACAGTCGCCCAATTCCAGTGTCGTGCCACGCCGTATCATCGATCCGGACCCTAGGATGGGGCAGCGCAATAAGGCTTTCATTTCCCTCAAAAATCAAGATTCTGCCGGAATCGTCTCGGTCCAATACGACTTCAGGCCCCGTCTTCCGAACGATGGCACGCCCGACTGCCCGGTGGACCACCTCGTCTGGTGAGTGATGATATGAATCCAACAGCACGGAAGGGAGAGGCGGAGATAAAGGCGTGGCGGAGGTAGTATCTGCCACTTGTCGCGGCTTTTCCGCAGATGAGCTCGCGCTAAAGCTCTGATCGAAGGTCCCGAGCGCGGAGGTCATTGCCGCAACGCGACGATGGCATCCTTCGACCGCCATCGTGAGTGCGCGAACAGCCTCATCGGCCTCTTGGTGCAGAACCCTGATTTGCGTTTCAATCGCAGAGATCTCGGCAGCGCACCTATTCAGGCTAACTCTGTCAGGTTCGCCTTCGGCAAGAGCGCCTTGGAATTCTCCTTCTCTCCAAGTTTCCACAACGTTATTCATGCTGTTAACCGACGTAGATCTACGCGACAGCCAGCGGATGAGAATTGGACGGAGCAGCAAGGTCACCGCGATGCCAGCCCCCGCTCCAATGAAAGCTGCCCCGAAGTTAGACTCCAGCTGCATCACTAGCGGAACTCCATTCCACATTCTTCATGAACGCTTCGAGCCCTGCGATGAAAAGCGGTCTAATGAACAGCGAGTTTGGATTCTTGTTGTGCCAACTCAGACATTCCTGTCGGACCTCATCAGTGGTTCTCTTCAGCCCCTCTTCGAGGTTAGCAATCGGATACACCACTGAGCCCACATTCGAAGCGAATGCGTTGAAGATGTCCCGCCAAATCTTCAGTTCGATCAACTCGATGACATCAATGCCGCGCTTGCTACAGCCCTCGGGCGTCAGTCGGGAGACGACGTCCTGGGAGGCGCCATCTTCAGTGAATTGCTCGCCGGCGATGATGGCGTTGCATTCTTCTGGATTATCGAATGCAGCAAGCTTGCCCATGACCAATCCACGCGCTGCTTCGCATTTCGGTTCCTCGGAAACGATTAGGTCGAGAACACTGTCCTTTGTAATCCCAATTCCAGCACCGCTGTAGATCGCGTCTCGAAACAATTTGTGGTAGGGAGCACTCCGCTCGTATTTCTTCGGGTTTAACCAGTGCAGAACGCGCGAACCGTTTCCCGCAACGTAGATGCGCGGTACAGTGGTAAATCCGGCAGCGCGCAAAACGATGCCGGCATAATAAAGAAGGCCTCCAAGCGCGAATGTGACATAGCTGCACAGTTTCTTGTAATCTGGCCGACCCGTCGCATTGACGAGATCCCCAAACAAATTGTCGCCGCTAGAACGCAGGAGGGCATCCGCGTATCGATAAAAATTGTCGCCTGTCTTACTTTCTAGTGGCGGTTTAAAGTCCGGAGGGCAGTGTAGATGATCGAAGAGCAGAGAAAGAGAATCCTTCCGGTTCTTCTCAAAAGCCCGCAGAAGAATCTCGCGGGCTGACCAGCGAACGGATGTCTGAAGGCAGACTTTACCCCTTTGCCAGACGCTGATGTCAGACGTGCCGCCACCAATATCAATGACCACCGTCCCCACCTCCAGCAGGGCAGGCGGAGCATAAGTGATCGTCGAGAAGTACTGCGCTGCCGCGACGCTTTCGGTCTTAGGTTCGTCCAGTGCAATCTCGCAATCACGAGGAATGGCGCTCTTTAGCTCTTCTATTATCTGCGGCCAGACGCCTTTGACCCATAGTTTCTGAGTTTCGTTGAATGCGGTTGGATAGGAATACCGAAACCTTAAGCGCCTTGCGCCTGATGCTAGAGCATGTCGTGCCGACATTAATGCGAACTGGGATAAGAAAGCCTTTCGGTCCCCGTGATGCTCCGCACTCCACTTCAGGTATGCGTGGACAAACGGATCGTCAAGTTGGTCCTTGGAATTGCGGCTGCGATGGAAAAGGACGTGCGCGTCCTCAATGGCGACCGGCTGATGGTTCTCGTTCGTTCCGCGACGCCTGCGCAAGAGGCTAAGGAATGGTCCCGATTCAATCGGCGTCCCCGGTGGCAAGAAGAAACGGTACATCGCGCCGAGCCGCGTGTCCTCTGCGACCCCGGTAATCGAGAGTGTTGGAATTGAAACAGTTAGGGGCTCCGGAGGGTTCGTGCCGATCTGGATGTAGATCTCTGTATTCGTCGTTCCGAAATCGAACCCTACGATCGCATCTCCCTGAATGCCCCCTCTATCTCTTCCCTTGTATTCTGGAATGATGATGCCTCGAAATACTTCTTGCGACGCAGCTCCAGGGCGTGTCTGCAATTCTGTCAATGCCAGCAGTGCCGGAGCAGATGACGAAGTGCTCACCACGACATCCGGCGCTCCTTCTGCGGTACGCTCCTCTGTCTTCTTGATGCGCGGACCCATCGGTCGCATTATGTAGCGACCAACTACACCCGCATTCGAACAGAACGCATACCAACTGTCCCACCCTTCTGTAGCTATCCCCGGCCATATTTCGCAGACCGGCAGCTCAGCCCGGTCAATTCGGGTCAAATTTGACAGCGGATATCGGCGGCGGGCCTGGATGGTCCGGCCGCGGTCTCCCACCGGAAGGTCTACAGTGAACTCGATTTCGTTGCCGACCATTGCGAACCTGCTGCGCGCCGCGATGTAGTCGGGATGCAAATACCGCGTCAATCTTTCCGAGACGGGCAAAAGCGGTGCGATCGCCGAGTTGAGTCCAAGTTGGTCGACTCCATAAACCCGTTTTACGTCGCGGAAACCATTTGGATCGTTCACGACCGTCAATTGAGGTAGAAGTAAGTCCTCCGGCTTAGTCCATTGAATGCCATTGAGGGTTGTGGATCCAATCCGCGTCGGGTTCGAGCCCAGCTCTTGATTAGAAATATTGGCGTGAGTGAGGCTTCCCCAAATGCGAACGCGTGCCGGATCGAGGCTCCACGCATCAGGCGTCTTCTTGTCGATGACCAGAAGGCGATCGTTATCGCAGTTTTCCGGGCGTGCCAATTCGACATCGGAGACGCCATAGGTTGCAACTAACGGTGTTCCGATCAGCGTCCCGTAAGCCCCGCCCAACTCGAGGGTGTGCGGGCTCAAATCTGCCCTGCGCGTTTCGCCATCAGCCCGAGCGGTGAGATCCTCGCGAAAATCCTTGAGCGCCGTTGTCACAGCTTCGTGCCACCTCTTCGTTTGGCCAGCTCCCATACTTACGAGATTCGCAGCCAACTGTGCAATCCACGCCGCCAAGTCGGCAGCTGTGGTCGCATCGAGAGTGTTCGTCGGATCTATGAACCGGAATCCATCTGAAAGACCTTGGGCCGTCGCTTGCTTGAGATCCGTGCCTTCCTTAGGCGCGATGATTGTTAAAGGTGAGGTGATGCCGACTACCTCGTCGTTTAACATGAGGATATGAGTCGGGTCCCAAGTGAGGCTGGGAGCAGCGCTGCCTGAGGGTAATAGTTCAGCCGCGACGCTGGTGAATCGAGCGGCGATGTTGCCATTCAGGGGTACTGGTACAACCGAGATGTTGTGGCCGAGCCTCTCGCGCAACGCAAGCATCCCAAGGAAACCTCGGAACGCGCCGACTGCCGAGCCGTGAAATGGATGATTCCCGTCTGCCAAGGCATACGCGAAAACGAGAGCCTTGCCCCAGACGTCGGGAATCGCATCAATGAAAACGCCCGGCGGAAAGTCACGCGCCGAATCTAAGTTCTCTGCTAGGATTCCCAGACTGGCGAAACCAGAAGAGATCCACCCAACCTGCGACGCAGCCGGGAGACCGGTTTGGCCGTCCCTCAATTTGCTGACCAAATAATCTGCCATAGAACCTTCCTATTCAATCGTGGATGAGCGATGCAGTGCCGCCAGGAAAGCCCTTTGATTCGGTAGTTCTCGTCCGGGATTCGCCGCGCACACATGACAGAACTTGCGCCAAATGTCGCCCAACGGGAACTTGATGCCTTGTCTCAATAGATCGCTCTCAAAGGGGCTTGGCGAGAGATCCCGTTGTGTCTCTGAGAGAAGTCCCAATGACTGTGACCGAACCAGATCTAATTTCACCGCGCCTGAGTGTTCTTGGACGTCTCGTAACCAGCACAGGAACCTTACGGCAAAGAGCTGCAACGTTTGGAACCACTTCCACTGCTCACTGTCCGAAGGTTGCATACCTCGCTTCTCTACGAGGTCTCGGTACCAAGGCGTCCTCAACGCAGCTCGATGCGACGCTCCGGCCGAGTCGTGGATCATGCGAAGGACTGGGAAAACAACGGCGAGATAGAAGGCGCAACTTCTTGCTAGGTTGTTAAGGGCTGGTTGAACGCGTGAAACGTCAGGTACATCTTCCCATCCAAAACTGTCATGACTGCGCACAGCGAGCAGGTGAACCGCATTCTCCGTGCCCGGTGCGGTCTGGAAGAAGCGTAACGCTGAGAGTCCTGTCACCAGTTCGATGAAGTGCGGCCTATTTGCCTGCCCCTTGGACCCAAGGGCGAACACGGGCTGGGACGCTGTGGCCTTCGTGCCGACTACATAGAAATCATTGAATCCTTCGTTCTGGTCATTGTAGTAACGGAGTGCCTCGCGGCTATTCAGAGCAAATAGCTCCGCTAGAGCATAGACGGTTTCGGTATTCCCGGCGGGGGGCGGCGGGAACGTAAAATATGGCAACAAAAGAGCTGCGCCAAGACGCACGTGCTCGTTGCCTGCGGGCACACTCGCCTTCAGCTGCGAAGGAATAACCGGAAGTCCAGCCGCACCCATCCCGCCAAAAACAGAGCCCATGCCGAAAACCCAAGATGCTTGTTGTCGGCCGGAATTCTCGGTTAGCCGACTGAGAATCTCGTCCCACGGCGCCTCTGTCATGTCTAGTGTGTCATCGCAAATGGCGGCGCCAAGGGATGGTTTTCCTCGAAAACCGACGTTGAGCGCGGCAGTCCTTTGATCATGGCTATAGAGGGCTTCCATCAGCCGCGCGCCGGATCGTTGACCTTCTGCACCCGCCATTGCCATGGCGGCGTGCCCGAAGTGTCCTTCGAGAGTAATGTCGCTCGAAACAGGGAATGGGCTCCAAGCGATCTTCTTAGGCTCGGCCAGTGTGGTTTGGAAAAGTGGCGAGGCTCCGCGGAAATTTGGTGCTCCTTGCAACTGTTGGTACAGGCCGATGGCCTCAATTGCTCGACCGACACTGAAATTCTGTGTATCGGCATCAGCAATGATGATCGTCAGTTCTGTTGGCCCTAAACCAGCTGCACAGAGATAAACCAACGCTTCGGCACTCCGTGCGCCAGAGCCTCCGATCGCAACCGCCAGATGATCAGCGCTCATGTTCACCACCTCCTAAGTGACCCGGCAAGGAGCGGGGCGTATTTGTGCGATTGTGGAGTGGTGAAGATGGTCATCAACCAATACGCAAATACGGCATTCACGACCATGACCAGAGCGGCCACGAGATGGCCACTGCTCATCAGCGGCAATTGCATCACGATCGCATAACCAGCGAGAACGAGACCTAATATGTCGAACGAAACCCACGCCCAGCGAAGATCGCGAAGAACTCCGGAGTCAAGGAAAGACGTCGCGATTACCCAGACGAGCGCTAGGGTAGCGGCCGGCCAGAACACGTAGTTCCATTGCACAGCATCGAAGTCGCGATTCCAGTCTTCTGCGCGAATGCCTGACGGAGGTGACACCCATCGATCGAGTGGCATGTGCTCTATCGTTCCGTAGAACATTGAGACCACGAAGAGAACCACCAAAATGCCTACCAGCCCCAGGAACAGGTCAGTAAATTTGCG
>Ga0157369_10000570_pt1 | contig 48593 bp, 44 predicted proteins | sample C25metaG_FD_113461 | JGI IMG/M metagenome (GOLD analysis project Ga0157369, IMG submission 113461) | Corn rhizosphere microbial communities from Kellogg Biological Station, Michigan, USA - C2-5 metaG | ecosystem: Host-associated > Plants > Roots > Rhizosphere > Soil | place: USA: Michigan... | reverse complement strand
TGGCACTGAGTGGAGTGACACGCAGCGTTTTTACCATCTTCTGAATGAGCGCTGGCGCAGCTGGAGCGCAGAGATGAGCGAGGTGGCAGCTGAACTCCTGTCGGGTCAGTTGGCGCTTATCTCTGAACGCATTGATCCATCCAGATGGTTGACGCGTAACCAGTTGACCGGCGTACAGCGTCAGTTGCAGGAGGCTTTCGCTGCGCTTCCGATATCCACCAGTCGTCTGTCGGAGTTTGATAATTGTCGAACGCTCTGGCAACAGTGCCAGGCATGGCTACAGGATGTTGAAGGGCGTCGGGCAGAACATAATCAAGCCTTTACCGAAACGATGCTGAAGCAGTATGCGACCTTTTTTGAACAGGTTGAAAGCTCGCCTCTAAATCCGGCGCAAGCGAGGGCAGTGGTCAATGGTGAGCACTCTCTTCTGGTATTGGCTGGCGCTGGCAGCGGTAAAACTTCTGTGCTGGTGGCGCGTGCCGGTTGGCTACTGACACGCGGTGAGGCCTCTGCCGATCAAATTCTTCTGCTCGCCTTTGGCCGTAAAGCAGCGCAGGAGATGGATGAGCGTATTCGCGAGCGGCTGCATACCGATGAGATCACTGCGCGGACTTTTCATGCACTGGCTCTGTACATCATTCAGCAAGGCAGCAAGAAAGTGCCTGCATTGAGCGAGCTGGAAAACAATTCTGCCGCACGACTGACGCTGTTAACCCAAACCTGGGTGCAGCAGTGCAGCGAGAAAAAAGCGCAGGCAAAAGGGTGGCGTCAGTGGCTGGAAGAGGAGCTGAGCTGGCAGATTCCTGAAGGGAATTATTGGGATGACGAGGCGTTGCAGCGGCGCGTTGCACCACGTTTGGATCGCTGGATAAGTTTGATACGCATGCATGGCGGTGCTCAGGCGGAAATGATTGCCAGCGCACCGGATGAGATGCGCGATCTCTTTGCCAAACGCATCAAATTGATGGCGCCATTGCTGAAAGCATGGAAGAGCGCGCTTAAGGAAGAGAACGCCGTCGACTTTTCGGGGCTTATTCATCAGGCCATCAACGTTCTGGAAAAAGGGCGCTTTATCAGCCCGTGGAAGCATATTCTGGTGGATGAGTTCCAGGACATTTCACCCCAGCGCGCTGCGCTACTGGCGGCGTTACGCAAACAAAATACGCAAACAACACTTTTTGCAGTCGGCGATGACTGGCAAGCTATATACCGCTTCAGCGGCGCGCAACTTTCCCTGACCACCGCTTTCCACCACTATTTTGGTGAAGGCGATCTCTGCGCCCTTGATACAACCTATCGCTTTAATTCCCGCATCGGTGAAGTGGCGAACCGCTTTATTCAGCAAAACCCCTCGCAGCTTGCCAAGCCGCTTAACAGCTTGCTGGCAGGTGATAAAAAATCCGTAATGCTGCTGGCAGAAGATCAACTCGATGCGCTGCTCGATAAGCTAAGCGGTTTCGCGAAGCCGGAGGAGCGCATCCTGGTATTGGCCCGTTATCATCACGCCAGGCCAAAAAGCCTGGACAAAGCGGCAACGCGATGGCCGAAACTGCAGCTGGATTTTATGACGGTTCATGCCAGTAAAGGGCAGCAGGCCGACTATGTCATTATTGTTGGCCTAAAAGAGGGGCAAGATGGGTTTCCTGCGCCAGCGCGGGAATCGATTATGGAACAGGCGCTTTTGCCTGCGGAAGAGGAGTTTCCTGACGCAGAGGAGCGTCGTCTGCTCTATGTTGCGTTGACGCGAGCACGTAAACGCGTTTGGTTGCTGTTCAACAAAGAGGAACCTTCACGCTTTGTTGAAATACTCAAATCGCTGGATGTGCCCGTTGTCAGAAAGCCCTGAACTCAGGCGGCGGCGCCGCCTGAAGTTACTTCAACCGCTCAGCCAGATAGCGCTGATAGTCTGGAATCAAAATATCAACGCTGTGATTAAATTGCGGGGATTCGATAATAAAATCGGCGGTTGAAAGGTTGGTTGCCACAGGAATATTCCATACCGTCGCCAGGCGAAGCAGGGCTTTTACATCAGGATCGTGAGGGACGGCATTAAGCGGATCCCAGAAGAAAATGAGTACGTCGATTTTACCTTCCGAGATGAGCGCGCCGACCTGCTGATCGCCACCCATTGGGCCGCTCAGCATGGCATTCACTTCCAGGCCGGTTGCGCGTTGAATCAAATTACCGGTAGTGCCGGTTGCATAGAGTTGATGTGCTGCCAGCACGGGCTGGTGCCGCTCAACCCATTTCATTAACGACTGCTTGCAGTGATCGTGCGCGACAAGGGCGATATTCTTGCGTACGGGTAGCGTACGAGTGGTTGATTCCATGATCTATTTCCGTTAGTGATGTTTGCTACAGATTACTGGAAGCACTTGATGCTGCAAGAGAAGCAAATAAAAAAAACAGAAAATGGTTGAGTTACCCCGATTGATTTACACTTTGTAAAATCAAGCGGAGGAAATGATGAAAGAGAACGATATTGCCGAGATTTTACGCGCTACGCATACCATCGCTCTGGTTGGCGCAAGCGACAAACCCGATCGTCCCAGTTACCGCGTCATGAAGTACCTGTTAGATCAGGGCTATCATGTGATCCCAGTCTCACCAAAAGTGGCGGGAACAACGCTGTTGGGTCAGCAGGGGTATGCCACGCTGGCAGATGTGCCAGAAAAAATTGATATGGTGGATGTGTTCCGCAACGCCGAGGCCGCATGGGACGTCGCGCAAGAGGCGATTGCCGTAGGGGCGAAAACCTTATGGATGCAACTGGGCGTGATTAACGAACAGGCTGCTGTGCTGGCGCAGGAAGCGGGATTGAACGTAGTGATGGATCGCTGCCCGGCGATTGAAATCCCGCGCCTGGGTCTGGCGAAATAAAAAAATACCCCGCTGGTTGCGGGGTACGATTAGTTTCGCAATCTTGGAGCCTGCAACTGGCGCCGAATGGTCCGCGCCAGTTCATCCATTGAGGGCTGTTCGGGGTGCTCATCCGTTATTTCGCTGGTGAGCTGCGCTTCGGCCAGATAAGTGTGAACGGGTTGACCGTCGTCATCCTCCATCACTACGTGATACCAGGGCAGTATGCGTAACTCGTCATTGACTGCCAGCTCGTCTGCTGACGGCTCATCAAGCGAGTACTCTGGGTCGATATCGACCACTACGCCAAGATACCCCAGCAGTGAGTGGCGAACCTGCTGACCGATACCGAATTTGCTGGCTATCATTGTCACCTCCCGGGAACCTTTGATAACCCCAAATATGGGGGCGCGGCTCCAGATTTCAACTTACATGACGCGACAGGCAAACCCTTTCAGATAAAGCCCTTCCGGGTAGGTTGCGATCACCGGGTGATCGGCGGCCTGACGGAACTGGTCTATAAATTGTATATCACGCCCGGCATCTAAGGCGGCATCAGCGATGATTTTCTGAAATAAATCGGTGGTCATCAAACCTGAGCAGGAGAAGGTCAGCAGCACGCCGCCGGGATTGAGCAACTGAATAGCCAGCATGTTGATATCTTTGTAGCCGCGGCAGGCACCCATTAGCTGGCTTTTATTTTCAACGAATTTCGGCGGATCCATCACAATCACATCGAAGGTTTCGCCCTGATCGCGATATTTACGCAGCAGTTTGAACACATCATCGCGTACAAACTCCGCTTTGCTCAGATCAAGCTTATTCAGGGTAACGTTCTGCTTCGCAACGTCCAGCGCTTCCTGTGAGGTATCGACGCTAACGACCTCGCGACAGCCGCCCATCAGTGCGGAGACGGCAAAGCCGCCGGTGTAAGAGAAGCAGTTAAGTACGCGTTTGTCAGCCACATAGCGACGTGTCGCCAGGCGGCTGTCGCGTTGGTCGAGGTAATAACCTGTCTTATGCCCGCCCTGAATATCAACAAACAGCTTCATGCCGTTCTCTTCGATAGGTAGCAGCGGCGGAGGAAGCTCGCCTGACACCGGACCTTGTGTTAACTCCAGTCCCTCTTTTTTTCGCACCGCGACATCACTGCGATCGTAAATAGCGCATTCCGGATAGAGCGTTTGTAGCGCAGAAAGAAGTGCCGGACGCTGATATTCCGCTCCGGCGCTCAGAAGTTGCAGCACCAAAAAATTGCCGAAACGGTCAATCGTTACACCGGGTAAGCCGTCAGATTCGCCCGCAATCAGACGATAGCTGTCCAGACCATCACGCCCGGCGAGCCAGTTACGCCACTGCTGCGCTTGCTGTAAACGGCGGGTAAAGAAGTCGATATCAACGCTTTCGTCTTTATCAAAGGTCCAGACGCGTGCGCGGATTTGTGAAGCGGGAGAGAGCGCTCCGCGGGCCAGCCATTTACCCTGATGATCGACGATATCCACGGTTTCTCCGAGGCTGGCTTTGCCTTCCATTCGCGCTACGGCGCCGGAAAACACCCAGGGATGACGACGCAATAATGACTTCTCGCGTCCTTTGGCTAACACTAAACGTACACTCATATTTGGCTATTCTGTCGGCTGAAGAAAATGGGCGCTATTGTCACGGGTTCGCCGGCTAAATGCAACGCGCCCGCATTGATGGAGATAAGATATGGCTCAAGTTTGCACAATCGCCTGGGTACACGGCAGCGTACAAGGTGTTGGATTTCGCTACACCACACAACACGAAGCGCAGCGTCTGGGATTAGTTGGATATGCGCGAAATCTGGATGATGGCAGTGTTGAGGTGGTTGCCTGCGGTGAGGCTGAGAATGTCAACAAACTGATTGAGTGGTTAAAAGCGGGTGGGCCGCGTAGCGCGCGGGTCGATAAGGTTTTGACCGAGCCTCATCAACCCGACAAAGCGTGGAGCGATTTTGGGATCCGCTACTAGATGCACTTAACCGGTTTAGGCAGGCCTGCAATTTTCGTGGCCTGTTTAGCCGGCCCTTTTGGAAAGAGGCGATAAAGGTAGCGGCTATTGCCTTTCTCTTCGCCATATTTATTGGCCATTGCCTTTACCAGCATGCGAATCGCAGGTGAAGTATTGAACTCCAGATAAAAGCCACGCACGAAACGCACCACTTCCCAATGTTCAGGGGAGAGAGAAATGCTCTCTTTCTCTGCGATCGCCTCTGCCAGAGCCTCGCTCCACAGCGAACTCTCTTTTAAATAACCTTCGCTATCTGTTTCGATTTCTTTACCTTCAAAGATCAACATAGTTTCCACAACGGCTGTTTATGACGGCGGGAGTGTAACAAAAAACAAAGCCCCGCATAAGCGGGGCCTGATGGAGAAGAGGGTTGGCGTTAGTCTCTGCTGGCGAAGCCCAGAATGCTCAGCAGGCTGACAAAGATGTTGTAGAGCGATACATAGAGACTCACGGTCGCACGGATATAGTTCGTTTCGCCACCATGAATGATATTACTGGTTTCATACAAAATCGCGCCGGTAGAGATCAGAATAAATACTGCGCTGATTGCCAGGTGCAGGGCAGGAAGCTGAAGGAAAATATTCGCAACCATACCGATTAGCACAACCACGATGCCGGCCATCAGCATACCGCCCAGGAAGGACATATCCTTACGGGTAGTCAGAACATAGGCTGAGCAGCAGAAAAAGACCAGTGCGGTACCGCCAAGCGCCAACGCAATGACGTCACCCATCCCGGCAGACAAATAGGCGTTCAGCATTGGGCCAAGGATGTACCCAAGGAAGCCGGTAAAAGCAAACGCAGCAATAATACCGCTCGGCTTATTCGCCAGTTTGTAGGTTAAGAACATCAAACCATACATCCCAACCAGCGTGAGGATAAGCCCCGGCGAAGGGAGCATCAGTACGGTACTTGCAGTTGCTGTGATCGCAGAAAAAGCCAGTGTCAGACTGAGCAGAAAATAGGTATTACGAAGAACTTTGTGCGTGCTCAGCAGGGAGCTGCGGTCACGCGAAGAAGTAATTAGACGATCCATAAGCCACTCTCTTATGACAGATGTAATTAGAAGTGGAGTCTAGGAAAGTCTTGCTTGCCGTAAAAGACGTTTTACCCATCTTTACTCATCGCAGCGGCTGCCGATGCCTGTTTTATCGATAAAAAATGTGATTAGAAGATTCTGGGAACAAATGTGATGCAGAGCCATATTTATCTCTTATATCGCTCGAAATGTTTTGCCGTCTAATCTTTAGCACGTTAAGAGTGTAAAGGCGTCGGTATATAACAAATTTCAAAGGCGAATGGATATGAAACCACAAACACTAAACAACATAACTCACGTTTTATTGGCAGTCGGGATGATGTGCGCAACGACCCTGGCTTATGCGGCAAGCGTACCCGCAGGGGTTGAACTGGCCGCAAAACAGGAATTAGTGCGTAACAACGGCAGCGAGCCGGCATCGTTGGACCCGCATAAAGTTGAGAGTGACATCGAGTTCAATATTATTCGCGATATGTTCGATGGGCTGCTGGCAGTCAAAAAGGATGGTTCTATTGAGCCGCTTTTAGCGGAAAAATGGGAAAACAAAAATAATACTGTCTGGACGTTTCATTTGCGCCCGGGGATCACCTGGTCGGATGGTACGGCAATTACAGCTAAAGATGTGGTCTGGAGTTGGCAGCGTCTTGTTGATCCGAAAACGGCCTCTCCTTACGCCAGCTATCCGGGCAATATGCATATCCTCAATGCAGAAGATATCGCACAAGGTAAAAAACCAGTTGATTCGCTGGGTGTAAAAGCAGTGGATGACTCGACTCTTGAGGTTACCCTGACTCAACCGACAGCCTCTTTTTTATCTATGTTGGCTCACCCCTCAATGGTTCCGATCGATCCAGTGCTGGTTAACCGCTTCGGTGATAAATGGACAAAACCGGAACATATCGTCACCAGCGGAGCGTATAAAGTGACTGATTGGGTGGTCAACGAGCGCATCGTGGCGGAACGTAACACGCGCTACTGGAACAATAAGGCGACAGTGATCAATAAAGTCACCTATCTACCTATCAGCGCGGAAACTGCGGATATAAACCGCTTTAAGGCCGGGGAAATTGATATTACCTACACAATTCCTGTGAATCAGTTTGCCCAGCTACGTAAAACATTTGGCGAGCAGGTCAGCGTTGAGCCTCAACTGGCGACCTATTATTACGAGTTCAATACCACTAAACCCCCCTTCAACGATCCACGTCTGCGCCGCGCGCTCAATATGGGGTTAGATAAAGATATTATTGCTGACAAAGTGATGGCGCAGGGTCAAAGGCCGGCATGGGTCATCAGCCAGCCAGAAATCGGCGGAGTGAAGTTATCTCCGCCAGATTATTCCACATGGCCGCGTGAAAAACGCCTTGCAGAGGCGAAGAAATTGTTAAACGAGGCGGGCTTCAATGAAGCGCACCCTCTAAGTTTTAACCTTCTCTACAACACGATGGAGACGCATCAACGGATTGCCATTGCTGCGAGTTCAATGTGGAAAAAAAATCTTGGCGTAGAGGCAAAGCTGCAGAATCAGGAGTGGAAAACAATGCTGGATACGATGCATACCGGCAATTTTGACGCAGTGCGCTATGCATGGATTGCGGATTACGATGATGCGGCGACCTTCCTGAACAACTTCCGTACCGGAAGTAGTGAGAATACCAGTAAGTACAGCAATTCAGCCTATGACGAGGCGCTGGATAATGCAGCGAAGGCGAAAGATGTTGCTGAGCGAGGAAAATATTATCAGCAAGCAGAAGATCTTCTGGCGCGTGATGTACCGGCAATCCCTGTTTATCACTATGTACGTACGCATTTGGTGAAACCATGGGTGGGCGGTTTCAATCCCGATCCACTGGGTTACTATCTCACGCAAGATATGTACATCAAAAAACATTAAAACACTGTCCTTATCCGCTTCTTTATTGAGCACTGTGTTGATGTTTAAAGCGATTAACCTGTTTTTGGTTGTTTTTCACGCAAACGAACATTGTCACGCTTTACATGAGGGGCAGGGATGTTTATAGTGCGCCTCACACCGGAAGTGTGGCCGAGCGGTTGAAGGCACCGGTCTTGAAAACCGGCGACCCGAAAGGGTTCCAGAGTTCGAATCTCTGCGCTTCCGCCATATCTGATAAGGGGTTACCGAAAGGTAACCCCTTGTTTTTTTTGCTTAGCAAGTAACCCCCCTTTTATACGCCGCTAAAAACTATCAAATAGCCAACTTACGTCTCTGCTGCCTTTCATGTACGTTGATCACCTGGTACAGACAAACAATGGGCGTTTACCAACACTGAACAGAAAGCTGCTACTACCTTGCGGTTGAATTGCATAATTCACCCGTCTGTTAGGGTAAACGTAGAATGCCGGCAGGACAGTAGCGATGACATCCTCAGGTAAACTTTCAACATTATCGACCTTATTAATATTGGTTGATAAAAGGTGAAAAGTATTTTTGTTCTCAACCCACGTATAAGCGACATCCCTCCTTATTGTACCCTCCGTATGGTTGGGATCACGGTAACGCCCGCTAACAGAGACGATACCGCTCAGGGTTCGTCTGTTGTACATAAAGTCGAGTGTCAAATTAGCTTGCGCGTCCTTGTTAAACACAACAACAACCGCCGTGCAGGTTTCTGCAGCGCGGAAGTGTGTCGTTACCATGAGGTACAAATAGCCGAATCCGAGACCTGCTAACAGACAAATTATTAATAAGCTAACCCTCTTTTTAGTCATCTCGGTTGATTCCGGTAATATGAAGAGAGATACATCCTGGCGAAGATTCCGTTGTATATTTATTTTTACAAGCTAACGCAGTCAAAGTAGGGGAGGTAACGGAAAGAGGGAAATAGACCCAGGGATAACTTTTGCAACTTAAGCCCGTATCCAGAATTAAGGACTTATATTTTGAATAGGGATTATTGTTATCATGAATGTCATTTATGGTGTGAAGATGACAACCGTTGTCAGTTTCTATAAGCGTATAAGTGTTGAAGAAGGCAGGTTCAACATGTCTGTACCAAATGAAGCTCGTGACAATAAAGCCAGTAATAAAAGAGATAAGAATGAGCAGGAGAGGCAAAAGTAAGTTCTTAATTCTATTCTCATCTTCACCAGGTAATGGTTGGGAAGTCGGTGTTAATACAGGCTCGGGTGAAGCATCCTCATCCTCTGAAACTGCGATCTTTTCAGGCTCATCTGAGCTCGGGACGTCAATAGCAGGAAGCTCAATCGTATTATCTGCCTTTACAATATCCTCTTGTTTAAGGATCCTGACGCCATCATCAATTTGAAAGCCTTTACGAGGGATGGTAGCGATGAGCTTTTGATCTGTATCGCCCACTGCACGCAAGCCGCGGCGGACAATAGAAATGTTCTGATAGAGAGTATTAGCAGGAACCAACATACCTTCCTCTTCCCATACTTTCTTGAAAAAATCTTGCTGTAAGACGATATCGGGAGAGGCTTCAAGTAATAACAGAAGACACCGACTTGCTGGTGTGGTTAAGATCACACTTACTTCAGGGTTTTTAAGGGAGGTCAATTTCTTTAAAACGGGCCTGAATTCAATATATTCGTTTATAATCCAGTGCATATGCCTATCAACGCAGCGAAAGCTGAGTTCCTTATCAACATTCCATATTTAAGACAGTCATTACTCCATCCGGTAATTTCAACATGATGGGGGCGCAATTTCCATGATTTTTTATGACTTAAATGAATATTGATTAGGCGGCTTTAAGATCTCAAATCATCAATTTTCTTATATAAGAGTTTAACGTGACTAATACTGAAGTGAAATCGTAGTTAAACTTACCAGCAATCCGATTATATCGGTATGGTTGTACAGATAATGATTCCATGAAATATAAAAATCAGTTATGCGTTAGGTGCAATCATCATGAATTTTTATAAAAGCATCGTTATAAAGTATGAAAATTTCACCTGCCTTTTTTACATGACCACTGTGGAGTGATTCACCGGGCCGAAGATACCATGTCGTACTGGCATCTTCGTTTGCTCCACATCCGGGTTTTAATAGCGCCTTAAACCATGTATTTCCATTATTCGCAACCTCTCCTTTGGAGTGGTCCAGAGACCATTTGAAATTTATCTTACGAGGTCTCACTACAAGAATGGTGTCCATCACGATGACCGGGACCATACTTATAATGCTGTCATTAGCATTCTTTGATGTTCTGTTCTGAGGTGGTATCTCTTCGAATGCAACGCGGTAGTAACGTTCTTTATCATCTGCAGGGCCATGGTAATAAAACTTGAAAAAATCGCTTTCTCCTGATTGCAGCATCATTTGTCGAGGTGCGAACAATAGCTCCCCGTCAGCAGGTTGAGAATAAACTTCGGATATACCTGGGCTGTCGATTGCCCTGATAGTTATACGATAGAGACGAGCGGATTTATTATTATTCATCACCAATTTTGCGAACATATTGCTTTCAGCATCAATCGAAAAGGTTTGATTGCCAACATAAATAGCATTCGCAAAAAAAGGAGCAAGCAAAAAAAGTAAGCAAGCGTAATTTATAACTCTTTTAATTAACATTCCGCCAGGTCGCCTTAATTCTAATTTCTCCCGATGCGCTAACATCACCGAACCATGTTGATTGATTTAATGTATACAAAGAGCGTTCATCGTTCATAGGAATGGAAAAGCGGACGTTTGATTTGTTCATCAATCCCATAGCCCCATTTGAGCTAAACCAGGGTGTTGTTAACCAAAAAGCATCTGTCATATCACGCCATAGCCCATCGCAGCCGACATCATAGGTTTTATTAACCCCATTTCTTGTTTTATAAGTTAATGACGCTGGAAAAGGAACCTGAGTTAAGCTATCTAAAGATTTAAATATACACCATGAACGCCCGTAAATTTTTTGTGTAGGTCCTGTTACGCTGATTAGCACTTCATCAGCCGAGGTCTTGCCATTTGTCGTTACGATATAATCAAAATCAAGTGAAGGACTATTTCTACCGATTTTCCCTGTGCGAGAGGGATTTTGGACATAATCTTTAGAAATTATGCTCACACTAAAATCCCTTGGTTTAATAATAAGCTGGTTGGATGTGGAAAATTCATACCAACCGGATTCAGGTGCAAGGGCATTATGCATTCTGAAATTAAAAAGATCGTTTGTATTGCTGTCGCTGATGCCTAGTTTAACCATTTGTTTGAAAAAGTTTTGTGAAAGGAAAATATAAACACTTCTTTTTCCTTTTAGTTCATTAAAAGTAAAATAATGACTCGTTTTGCTTACTGTCTTCCAGGTATTACTATCGAGACTAAATTGCATATCTTCAGCATTTATCACTGATTCGAGAGCAGGTTTGTTTATTGATGGGAAAACTTTTATTGTTGAGTTACTCATCCCATTATCACGCAGGGAATAGGTAAGCATTTTACAGGCAAGACCAGATATTTTTCCGATAACCAGGGGGTAACAGCTTGAGTTTCCTTCGCCGAGCGTCGGAACTCCATCGCTATTAATGAAAACTTCCGTAATCCCGTTAGTATTTTCAAACTTTAGATGAGCACCTTTTGTATAAGAGACTTTACGAACGTACCAGTTACCTGAGGTCATATTGCGACAGCGTTGACCAAAATGAGCGCTGTAACTTTCTGCAGTCGTACAAGTATTAATGGTCATGGTGAAGTTACTCCCTACGGAGGCGTTATTAAGATAATGATAAAATTGATCGCTCATCATTCCATGCATCCATTTAGCACCACCTGACGGGACAGAGACACCATAAAATCCTGCTGCATCTGTAGCTTCTGGCAGAATCAAGCTTGTCGCCATATCGCAGCCTTTATACCAATTAATGCAGCGTAACCCAGTAATTAAATGTGATGTCGGCGCGTTTTCAAGCCACATATCGAAACGACGGTTGCTCAATAAAAGCGTATTATAGCCGTTGTCAATATAGCCAAGGCTCTGCTGGTAAATGGTTCCGGAACCATTGTATTTTAGGCCCGTCCAACGGTTGGAACCTGTCATTCGTGGATCGAGCGCACCAGTAGGAGTAACGAAAAAATTATCGTTGTTATTATTTTCTACGAAAACATATTCACGAGTAGGAGCATCGGAAAAAACGGTTTTGTTCATGGCAGCTTCAACAATATTAACTTTTAAGAAGAGAGAAACAAAAGCTAAAAGCCAATATAAATTAACCTTCATTTATCTCTCCATCAACCATAGTGCTGGCGAACGTTTTTAACCCCTGGCAAATAATATCACCTACCCAAACAGCGCCGCGCGCATCACTTATATCTAGATTTGCTTCGCAAAGTTTATTATCATCGTAGTTGAAATCAACGGTAGGGAATTTCTTATCAATATCCATTACGAACTCACCATTGCTATCCGTGCGTGTTCTTCCAATGTGGTTATTGATGTGAGCATTGGCAAGTAATGTTCCGTCCTCAGCGCGTATCCGGCCCGAAACAGTTACCATCTGTTTAATTTCGGGAACCATGGTTACAACGTTGCCTGGATAGAGTGTAAACTGACCTTTTCTGCCGTTTGCGATGTTATAGCTATCGATAGATTTTTTACTATTAAGAATCTCAATTTCATAACGCGAGTAAGGATCTAAAGGAAGATAGTTACGTTTTCCTAGTAATGGGAAAAGGCGACCATTGACTCTTGCAGTGAGTTGGCCATCATGTTCAATGTCAGTACGTAATATAACGCCAGCGTTACCCTCTGTGCTGCCGCTCATACCTATCTCACTTCCTTGCCAGCCGAGACTACCATTAGCCGTAAAATTTGTGCTTAAGTATCCATCAAGGCCGCTATTGACGCTTAATGTACCGGTTGAAAAGCGATTCTCATATTTTGTCCATGCCGTGGCGCTCAAGTTTTTATTATTACTATTTTTTCCAGAAATGCCTCTGGAAATATCGGCACCGATAGCTTGGATAGTGTCACCCTCGTCGAACTGCTTTTGAGCTGAGATGTTTGCCATAGCATAGCCATTCTGCTGCGTTATGCCGGCTCGAAAAGCGCTTCCGAGCGGAAGCAGAAAATCAAAAGCAACATATTTTTGCATACGGGTTGTTTGCCGACTATTGCTGTGCTGATAACGTTGTAATCCTGCTCGTAAACCTAAGGAACCGAACTGCCCGTTGTAGAGGGTCTGCGTATAATCAGCCGTATAATAATGACTGTTATGTTGGCGATCTTTGTTATAGCTTACGCTGAAGGAACCTAGCCGGGCCCAAAGCGTATTAAGATTTAATGATGCGCCAATTGCAATATTGGTAGCATCGCTGCGCCGAAGAGTATTGCCTATGGACGTTTTTTCCTGGCTTAACCAGACAGAACTAAATTTTCCGGGCAAAGTTGCATTTAGACTACTAATGGAACTCCATGATCCATCGGTAGCTAACATATTTTGCATGCTGATTTGTAAGGCTTCGGTAATAGGCCATGACAGCTGAAGTTCTCCGACAGTGACAGAGTCATAGTTATATGCTGAAGCCATCCAGGCTAACGCATTAAGCCCGCCGGAAGTGGACAATCCGACAAGGAGACTGTTTTTAGCTTTCTGAATTTCCCTTTCGCCACTCTCCCATCGATCCATATGTATATTACCTCCCCAAAATTGCCAACGGAATGGCATTCCCGCTGATTTACCCCGTGCAAAAAGTTTGTTAACTCGCTGAATATTTTGGCTTATATGTTGCCCATTAACGATCACATCGACTTTGATATCGTAAATGCCATAGGGGAGTCCGCTGGTGTCAACCTCATGACTGCCCATGCCGAAGTTCTGTACGCTGAGGAGTTTACCATCCCGAGAAAGGTGAACTTCGCCAGCAGAGGGCAGGAAAACAATGACGGGGATAACGGAGTGTGAATCGTTGAAGACCGTTGACTGTGCGTGGTTGCCCCAGGAGAAACCATAAATTTTTCCAGAAGGAAGCGCAGTGACCGACCCAAGAGATTGTAAGTTCCAGGAGTCTAGCATGCCACCGGCGAGCCTGAAGCCTGAAAAGTCACGTTCGTACATGGCACGGTAGATCTGAGCCTGTTGGGAGTTCGATCCCAGGCCATACACAGTGCCATTAATCATTAAATGGTGCTCTTTTAGGGCTGTAACTGAATCAAATGAAAGGTAATTTGAAGTACTACTATCTCCCCCCTTCATTTTATTGTTATAGATGCCAAAGTTATAACCAATTGTACTACTAAGATCATCTGCACTTGATTCACCGATATCCTCGATTTTAGGGCGGAAAAGGGTTTTAAGTGCTTGCTGAGTGACGATCGCCTGCAATGTAAGTTGTTGGAAGTTTAGGTATAACCAGGCATTATCGGTAATGGGTATTTTAGACTCTTCATTAAACGGAATATCTTTTAGACTACCAATTTTTGACCGTGTGTGATCATTCAAAGACGCATTGCCATTCTGATCTTCAAGCTCAATTAAGCGTACTTTTACCATATTATCATCGAGCCAAATGGAAGCTGTGCCGATACGCTGATCGTCTTGCGTACCAGAAACTCCATTCAGATGGATGAATAAAGGAATACTCATACCATCTTGTAATGCTTTCCTAAAAGCATCAGGAACCATGATGCCGGCGACATGTAAACTCTGAAGAGGAGAGGAGTAAACTTCACTCATGCCAGCAAAGAAAATGGCGGTATAAGTAACGCAAGCTTGGAGGGTTTTATTCTCAACAATGCGCACAGACAACATCTCCCAAAACTATTTAACTGAAACGAAATGGTTCTCTTGCCAGAAAGCTACACGGCCATTCTTATCTGCAACATTGACTCGGGTGAATGTTCGCGACTTACCGGGCATAAGATAGTAATTTTCTTTGCAAGACTCACCATCAGTCGGTTTCAAACATGGGCCATAGGCGATAATACGTAATGTCGCATTTCCAGGGTTGGTGATTTTTCCTGTGGAATATTTGTATTCATACTTAGCTTTACGAGGAGCAACAACCAATATTGAACTAATAAGCGCTGATGCTGTGGCAACAGCATGGCGCTTGGCGTTGCTTCTTTTGCCTTCGCTTAACGATTGATCGGACCAAAGAATTCGGTAGTAACGTTCTTTATCGTCAGTAGGTCCTTTGTAAAAAAAACGAATGGTCTCATTGCTATTAGCGGGTAGTAATAAACTCCCAGGCGTTAAAAGAAGTTCGTTTTTACTCTCCATGGGAATGATTCTACCGCCTTCTAGAGGGTTTGTTATTCTTTCAACTCTGATATTGATAAGACGACCTGTATTTGTAGAGTTCTTTATCTCCTTACTGATAACGGAACTATCGCTATACATAAAAGAAGATATATCTCCAATATCTAATGCATATGCGGGCATCATGACAGTTAAAGATAAATTCAACGCAAAAATAATTTTTTTCATAATTTCTTATCCTAAAAAAAAGGAGCGGTCCCTCGCTCCTTAATTAATTAAAGTTAGCTAGTCCATGTTGCATCAAACTGGACGCTAACATCGCCACTCCAAATACCTTCTGGCAATACACTTAAATCAGTTGCAGGTGTTGTGCCATCAGTAGTTGCACTTGCGATCGAGAATGTAAATGCATCCTGACCAGCAAAACGACCCGCTTGATTATAATTAGAAGCAATATTGCTCAGACCACCACTTTTGCCTGTAAGGGTGTCAACAAGAACTGTATCTGACGTTTTGTCGACCGCATTACCAAAGTAATTAACTCCAACATTCAGCGTTGACCCTGATCCATCAAGCTGTGTTAGCGTGTTACTTACTAATCGTGAGGTTAGTTTAAATGCCGTTGCGCTTGAATCTCCTTCAACTGCAACGTCAAAAAGACCTTTTTGAGTATTGAACCCTTTAACGCCCTCTGCGTACTGGAACGAAAGACTTCCCAGAGGAGTAACCACTAATTTACTAGTGGTATCTTTTTTTGCTGTTGCGGACCATGTCGCCACAGCTTGTGCTGTAGTATCAGCTGCCTGAACTGCACCCATGCTAAAAGAAGACAATAATGCAAGCGCTAAAATTTTACGTTTCATAAATGCACCTTACTCTTGATGGTTTTAACCTTGAAGGTTCCTTGTATTAACAAGGCTTTTTTTCAACTCGGATCTCATTAATCGCTAATCCGATTGAGAGAAGCTAAAGGATATAACTTGATTAAGTGTGCTAATAACAAGTCAATATTGTACATTCACGTTTGATAGCGAACATATGCTCACTCGAATGAATCACGATCTCACGCAAAGCCACTGCTTCCTACAAAAATAATAACCTTGACGTAAAATGATTGGATAGCAATAAAGTGTTAATTAGCTAATAAATAATATGTGTTAAATTATTGATCTCTTTTTACATGTAGAAACGCGGATTCCAGCCCTTCTGATAACATATCAGTAACGTATTTATGTTGTATTGATGAGATCTCTTATTCGTTTTTAAAAAGAACATAAGCATTGCTTAAATGGTAATTCCATTATTTAAGAACGATGTGGTTCGATTTTTTACAAGATTTTATGTGCGGCTATTTTTCTCATTTAATAATATGAACATACCCTCACTCTTAGTTAGGGGAGCTTTTGTGCTCCCATTGACTCTTTGATGAGTGTATTAGCTGAAGAAAGGCAAGTACTAGCTGATGCGACCTATGTGAATTTTTAATGCAGAGTTATTTTCATGTGCTGAATATTGGTAGTAGTTATATGAAATAATCTTAAATTCATAAGTGGTATAAGTTGTTTTTATAACGGATTGAATTGAAAGGTAAAATCAGAATTCATCTTAATTTTGCTTGGTAAGCACTTGGCTTTTTTTTAAGGATAATTCACTTGTATTAATGCGCTCTTTAGTAATAATTAAAAAATTCCTATTAGCTCTTCATAGTTAGAAGGGCGTGAAATAAAAGCATGTTTGATTTTAACTAAGTTTAGGGTATGTGTTTTTGGTAAGTGTATTGCCAATCTGTATGCCGAAATTAGGGTTAAGACAAATAGCGGAGCTCCAATGTTAGCGTGGTTTCAACCTGCATAACGAGTTTAGATGCCTACATAAAGTACTTCAAAAGTCGATTTTGTAAGCGGCTAAACTCACCTTAATAAGTTGCATAAATTACAGGTAGGAAATAAATGAAAGGTAAAAGAAAAACAGGGAGTTTGATGAGATTCAATCCAGTAGCGGCTTCTATTCTGCTCTCTCTACCGTTTCTTGCTCAAGCAGGCGATCTAAATATCAAAAATGGCACCATTACCAGTTCAAATGGCGTACCCGTAATCAATATTGCCAATCCCAATGATAATGGCCTCTCTCATAACGTTTATGATGATTTTAATGTTGGTAAGAACGGGGTTATTTTCAATAACAGCTCTTCTGGCACAAATACCGTAATTGGGGGAGTCATAGCGGGTAACAGCAATCTTACCTCTGGTAGCGCCAAAGTCATCCTTAATGAAGTCACTTCGAATAAAACCAGCATGCTTGAAGGCCTGATGGAGGTTGCAGGAGACAAAGCTCATCTGGTCATTGCCAACCCGAATGGTATCTCCACTAGCCTGGGCAGTGGTTTTATCAATGCCAGTAAAGCCACCATCACGACCGGTAAACCAGATATTCAGAACGGCGTGTTAAGAGGTTATTCAGTTGGAGGTGGTGTTATTACTGTCAAAGGGTTGATGAGCTCTTCGCCAACAGAAATTCTTGCTCGCTCCGTTGCAGTACAAGGGCAAATAGTGACGGATGAACTTACTGTCATCGCAGGTAATAATTATGTCAATAAAAATGCTGAGGTCTTAGGGCATGTTACAGCCAGCGGTATCAGAAATACATATGCGGTTGATGTGTCTGATCTTGGCGGGATGTACGCAAATCATATTAATTTAATCAGTACTGAAAGTGGAGTTGGCGTCAGAAATATGGGGGTTATTGCCGGTGGCGCTGATGATATCCATATTAATGTAAATGGTAAATTTATTAACACTGGCGGTGAGGTTCAATCAGTTGGCTCTACCAATATCACAACTAATGGTGCGCTGGAAAATATCGGTGGAGATATATCCGGTAAGGGTCAAATATTTATTAATACCACAAAGAATTCAATAAATAATACTAGCGCTGGTAGTATCGCTTCAGAGTCCGATATCTATATAGATAGTGGCGAATTTAATAACAAAAACGGGAAAATAGCTTCTGGCGGGATTCTAGGCGTCAATACTAATGGCAAAACGTTAATTAATATTGGCAAAGGTAGTTCTGCAGGTCTGGAAGCCGCCGTTGTCGCCCTGAAAACAGGTAAGTTAGATAATCGGACCGGGCAGATCAGGGGAGGTTATGTTGCTTTTGAAACTTCAGAGATAACTAATGTAGGAGGTGAAATTCAATCTACCGGAAAAATTGATATGATCAGCTCCGGAAATATTGATAACACCAAAGGCCTTATCAGGTCGCAAGCAGGTGGCATTCAGATTGAGACGGCTAAGTATTTTATCAACAAAGATAATATCACTGCTGATGCCACCAGTAACGATTCTTTAGGGTTGATTGCAGGTGACGACGGAATTAAGTTAAAAGCTGGCACCATTAATAATTCGACTGGTGGAATCAGTTCATCAGGTACGATCTCTCTGGAAAGTAGTAATACGATCAACAATCGTAATGGGAAGATAGCCGCTGATAAAGCCGTGTCACTCTCTTCGATTGGCAATATCGATAACTCCAGTGGAAGGCTTCTTTCGAAAGACACCGTATCGGTCATCGGTTCCACAATGGATAATAGTCTTTATGTTGGTCAGATTATGGGAGATCGAGGCGTTAACATAGATTTAACCGGGTATTTTAACAACCATATTGGTTTAGTAAGTTCACAGTTCGGTAATGTTGACATTAAAGCTAAGAACGTCAAGAACGTAGGTGGGATGATTCTTGGCAAAGATATCTCAATCCAAACAGAAGCAGATGTTGATAACTATCATGGATTGATGGTTGCAAATAATGTTCTCAAGATTGATGCTAAAACCAGTGTTAATAACTCCTATGGTGAAGATTTTGGATCGTGGTATGGTAATTACTTCGGAATACCTGGTCAAATTGGCGGGCTGATTGGGACTAATGGTGTAACAATCAACGCTAAGTCTATTAATAATACGCATAGTCGCATTATTGCTGAGCACGGCCCGTTAACTTTGAATGTTGCAGAGACGCTCGATAATTATCGCGGCTTGTTAGTTAGTGGAAGTGATGCAAATATTAAGGCCAAACGCTTAGTTAACAATTATGCCACTCTCCATAGTGCTGGCGATCTAAATATTGATGTTGACTCTCTGTCAAATTACAGTTCTGGAACAATTGAAAACAATGACGCAACTGGAATAATTTCAGCTGACCGCCATCTCTCGCTAGTTGTTGGCAGCGATTTTAACAATTATGGGTGGATTAGTAGTAAGCAGAACTCAGTAGTACGCGTTGCGGGGGCATTGCATAACTACAATACTATTTCGGCTGATAATACACTGGAAGTTGATACAACTGGCACTCTTACTAATGAAAAGGATATTGCTGCAGGTACGGTGCTTTATGTTGAATCAGATGGTAATGTTGTTAATAGCAGTAAAGGAAACCTGGTTGGTAGTTCAGCATTCATCAAATCGGCACTCGATGTGACTAACTATGGTAATGTGGTTGCCTGGGATTATCTCGATGTCAACGCTGGTCGCACGATTTACAATTACAAAAATATCTATACTGAAGGCAACGCAGTAATTACTTCGAAATTAATCCACAACTCTGGTGCTAATGCTGTTTTAGGTGGTGAAAGGGGACTTGTACTTAACACCGCACAGTTAACCGGCACAGGCACTATCATTGGTTTATGATTTAAAAACATTATAAAAGCAGCAGCACTGCTGCTGCTTTTAATTCAATCCGAGTGACCCTAATAGTGCAACTCTATAAAATTCATGTTCTTATTTGTTTCTTTTGCTTTCATGTAACCGCAGCCGACAATCTTGACCAGTTTGCGAGGGAGCAGCAGCGCAACGACGCAAATCTATTGCGTGAGAACAAAATTGAGAAGAAAGATGTTTTCTCTGATAGAAGAGAGTTGATAATTGATAATATCAAGATTCCTGAGGAGAAAGTATGCTATCCCATAACCAGGTTTACTCTTAATAATGATTTCATAAACGATCAAAATATCAAGGCTATTAAAAATAAATTCACTGGGGAGTGTCTCGGTGTCAATGGTATTCGAAGTCTTGCTAAAATTATTCAAGACTACTTTATTAATGCCGGTTTTGTAACAACGCGTATTGACATTCCCAGTCAAGATTTAACTACAGGCACGCTTGTTATAACGGTCGCACCGGGTCGGATAGAGCGCATTTTAATTGAAAGTGGTGACGTTAACACTCACATCCTGCCTTTTAAAGAGGGTGATATTCTCAATCTAAGGGATATAGAGCAAGGGCTTGAGAATTTGCAAAGAACGCCCGCAGTTGATGTTAAGATAAATGTCGCACCCGGAAATCAAAACGGTTATAGCAATATCATTATAAATACCCACCGTACAAAAAGATGGAGTGCAAAAGCGAACTATAGTAATTGGGGCGATAAAAGCACTGGGCAAAATATAACGAGTGGTGCATTTTATCTTTTCAATATCGCTGGAATAAGCGATGTGGGTTATCTTTCCGGAGCGAGTAGTACAACTGGAGGCTACAAAAATATAACCGCCTTGTACTCCTTCCCATATGGGTTTTGGGACTATGAATTTATCTATAGCACCAGCGTCTCAAATCAAAATATACCCATTGCTGGCTGGGATTATGATTATATTAGCAGGAATAAATATTACAGTTTTAAAACTTCGCGTCTACTTTTTCGCGATATGTCAAAGAAATTTTCTGCAAGCATGGAACTTTTCAAGAGAAAAGCTGATTATGAGTTTGGCGGTGTCAAACTGGCAATGCAGAAACGTGATATGAGCAACGTAAAACTGGCCTTCAATTATATTCAGGGGTTTGATGGTGCTTCATTAGATTCAACAATAAGTTGGCAGCGGTTTGCTAAATGGCTAGCCGGAAAAGAAACGCCAGATATGTCATCTGGCGACGTGGACCGCGCCAGTCATATCTTTAATTTAAATGTGAAATATTTAAAGGCACTGGAGTTGTCATCTCTGCCTGCCTGGTATGAGATGTCCATCGGTGCGCAATACAGCCCCGCAGCACTAACGATTCAGGATCAGTTTAATATTGGTAATCGCTGGAGTGTTCGAGGGTTTGAAAACAGTTCTGGTGTTGATGCAATAAATGGTTTCTACATACAAAATACTCTTAATGTTAACACTGGCTTTAACGGGGTCACCCCTTTCTTCGGGGCTGATTATGGGCAAGTAGGTGGGAGCAAGTCTACGCGGCAAATGTATGGTGGCGACAAACTCGTGGGGGTTACGGGAGGAGTCAAAGGGAATGTCCAGTCTTTAGGATATGAACTATCTTTGTCGCTTCCTTTGCTCTCTCCCTCAAAGATGATCGTCGATGATTTTACGGCGAAATTTAACATCAGTTATCAGCTTTAATAACTATGGCTAAAAAGCGCTTTTACCTTGGTACGGACATTGTTGAAGTAAGCAAGATTACACGAGCAATAAATAATGGTGGGGATGGTTTTCTCCATCGTGTCTTTACTCTTTCGGAGAGAGATAAATTTATCGCAGAGTGTCTGGATTATGAGAGAGCATCAGGTTTTTGGGCTGCAAAAGAGTCTCTTGTGAAAGCGTTAGGTTTGGGGTTCCGTGAGGGGATAACTTTTCAGGATATGGAGGTCCAGCATGACTGTTTCGGATGTCCCTATTTTTCTCTTTCCGGTCGGATAGCTCAGATAATTAAAGAGAGAGATATCGAACATATCTCACTGAGCATATCCCATTGTCGAACACACGCTATTGCAGTGACAATTATCTCCTGAGCAAGGATAAAGGAATAGAATGTATACATATAAGGATTTGAATACGAAAAACGTTCTTGTCTCTGGCGCAAGCGGCGATATAGGACTAGCGGTATGCGAGAAATACCTGGATCAGGGCTGTAACGTCTATGCAATATTCAAAAGCAATGCCGAACCTCTTCGTTTATTAAGCGAGCGTCATGGCAATGGCCACCGTTTAACAATTTTGCAGTGCGATCTTGCTAATCCCGCGAGTGTGAGTGATCTGGTTATCCATCTTAGTTCCGCTATCGAGCGGCTCGACGTTCTCGTCAACAATGCGGGTATCGTTAAAGATAATCTTTTTTCCTCAATGAGTTTCGAGGATTTCAATACCGTGATTGAAACCAACGTGTTAAGCACCTTTCATCTTACGAAAGAGGTGTTGAAGCTCTTACGGAGCGCGGAAGGCGCGACGATTATTAATGTAGCCTCTATCGCAGGAATTATTTCCAGTGTTGGGCAAGCAAATTATAGCGCTTCTAAGGGGGCGTTACTCGGTTTTACCCGGACTCTGGCTGCTGAACTTGCTCCACGTGGAATCCGTGTCAACGCCGTGGCGCCGGGTATGATTGCCTCAAAGATGGTTAAAAAAGTTTCAAGGACCGTTGTTCGTGATGTAACCAACTCTATTCCCCTCAAGCGGCTAGGAGACTGTAATGAAGTCGCTAATACCATCGTTTGGTTATCTTCCTCAGCATCCAGTTATATCGTCGGGCAGACCATCGTTATTGATGGTGGGCTGGTCATGCGGTGATTTATGTCAAAATACACTATTCCTCCAAAGCTCTTTCTTGAGATGGGCGCCTGGCGCCAGCCTCTTATGATGGTCGATCGTATAGAAGAGTATAAATATGGTGAAAATGGTTATATCCGGGTAATCAAACATGTTACCTATAATGACCCTTATCTTGCCGGGCATTTTCCCGAGAATCCTATTATGCCAGGTGTGATTGTTGCGGAAATATTCGGCCAGGCGAGTGAGTATTTTTCTTTTATTAGCGATATTTGCGACGTCTGGGCCGAGCGTTTTGGTATATCACTAACCAGTTTACGCGATATTCATAATGTTATTCACAGGCCGGAATTAATCGCAATTATTCGCGAGCGCCGGGCGCAAGTCCGTGGCGTTCTGGCATCTCAGAACTTGAAATTCAAAGATATTGCTTATCCGGGAGATACCATCGAAGTGATAAGCAGGCCTTCTTTTACTGACCCCGCTGGTTTCAAATACTACTCCGTTACGGCAAATGTCGGTAAGAAAAAGATAAGCGATGGCACCATCATCAATTTTCGTGAAACTAAATAACAGGGATGAAAAGCATGACAATAATGCAAAGTAAAATCGAAGAGCGTAAAGAGGTTTTGTTTACCATCAAAACAGAGATCGTCCAGCGTTTAAACATCTCTCGCGAGCCGTCACAAATTGACGACGATACCCCCTTATTTGGCAATGGGCTGAAATTAGATTCCGTTGACGCCACCGAGATTATCGTAATGCTGGATAAGATTTTTGATATTGAAGTAAGTGAAAGCGATAACCCTTCTTATATGCGCAGCATTAACAGCCTTGCTTCTTTTGTGATAACGAAACGTCAGGCTTAATTTCGCTTAACTACTTTAATAAGGACTTCTATGAAATCGCTGCATGACTTGCATCTGGCCGGCAAGGCTAAAATGGGTATTTTCAATAATCATCTACTCCCAGCTGCTTATCACGAGCCTGCTATCGAATATAAAGCGGTAAGAGAGAATGCCCTGCTGGTTGATTACTCTCACATGTCTATAGTAAGCGTTATGGGGGATGATGCATGGGCTTTAGTCAATCATCTTGCTTCGGCTGATGTTTCCATTATTCGCGATGAGCAGGGGCTTTATTCCTTGGTGCTTAATGAGGATGGCACCATTAGAGGTGATGCCTATATTTTATGTACGCCGGACGGTTACTATATTTTGTCAGAAAACATTTCTGCGTCCGATATAATCAATGCCCTTAATAACCTTCTCCAGCATCCTCAAGAGCTGGAGATCGCTGAGCTACCTGCTGTGAAGTCGATGACGGAGGAGGCGTGGGGGGCGCTTATGGTTGAGGGCCCTTACTCCTGGGAGTTACTCGCGGAAGTTTATGGCTTCGATATTATCGGCTTACCCTATCATGAATATATTAATCAGGACGGAGAACTTATCCTCTTTCGCTGCGGCAAACACGGGGAGTTTGCTTATCTGTTAATTGGCCCACAGCCAACGCTCGTTGATACATGGTCAATGCTTGTTGAGAAAGGTGAAAAATATCAATTAAAAACCGGCGGTCTTGATTACCAACGCACAGTGCGCATCGAGAATATGTGCTGGGATGAAAGTATCTATGCCGATTTCAGCCGTCACCCGGTTGAGCTGCAAATGCAATGGGCAGTGCAATACGACAAAGAGGGATTTATCGGTAAAGACGCAGCTATTGAACGCTCCCTCGCGCCTGCAAAACGTAAAATTATCGGTATTTCTCCGCTGACTGATAGCGCAGTTATTGCTTCCAATGACAAAGTATTGGTCGATGATCGGCAGGTTGGCGTCATCATTAAATCTGTCTGGTCTCCTGCGCTGGGTGCACCCATTGCCCTCGCGCTGCTCGATCATGATTACGCCTGGTCAGATATTTCAGGCTTCACTATCGAAACCGCGTCCGCGAAGATCCCGGCAAAAACACAAAATCTTCCCTTCCTTTATAACTTGAGTTTGTTAGTCAGCCCGACGGAGCACAGTTATATCGACGCCATGAAGGCACGACACGCGTAATCATCCATAACGCCAGCTTACGCAAATGCGCCGACTGGCGTTGTTATCCGCCTCGATCCGGGCGGTCTGTTTATCATTACCGCTGCAGGGAAGAATAATGAAGAGTAGTAGAAAAAGAGTCGTTATAACCGGGATGGGCATACTCTCGTCTCTGGCTGAAAATCTTCAGGATTTTAAATCCGCACTTCTTAATAAGAGATGTGGCGTAACGGATAGCCAACGTTTTGCTAAATGGTTCGAAAATGCCCGTGCCGCGGAGGTGCTGCATGACATTCAGTTCCCTGAGTTGGCAGATGAGATTGTGCAGTCATTGGATAACGCTGCGCTCTGGGCCTATAAAGTGGGTAAGGATGCGTTAAACCAGGCGGGGCTCCTCACGAACTCGCCTGTACTGGAAGAGACGGGGTTAATTGTTGGCGTCTCCTCTGCGGGTACCGAAGCCTTTCTGCCACTCTTTGAACAGCACATCGAAGACTTTTCCCTGCGTAAGGCTGTTTATGCCGGCGGATTCGCCTCATGCTGTTCAAGTGTATCAACGCTGCTTGGTCTGAAAGGCGGGGTGGAACTGGTAGCGACCGCCTGTACGGCCAGCCCAAATGCCATAGGCATGGCGTACGACTATCTGCAAAACGGCAAAAGCAAAACCATGCTTGCCGTGGGAACGGAACCGATCTATTTGCCGACTTTCGCCGGTTTCTACGCCCTTAATGTTATGCATCCCGATGCCTGTACCCCTTTCTCTGGCCAGCCCGGCATGTCAATCGGTGAAGGTGCTGGGGCGCTGGTACTGGAGGAGTATGAGCATGCCATAGCACGCGGGGCCACTATCTATGGCGAAATCCTCTCCTACGCTACATCCTGCGACGCTTACCACGAGACCGGACCCGATCCGCGTGCCAATGGGGCTGTGCAGGTGATGCTCAAGGCGATGGAGAACGCGGGCGTCACCCCTGACCAGATTGACTACGTCAATGCGCACGGTACCGGAACGGAAGCCAACGACCGGATAGAGACCATGGCGATGAATAAAGTCTTCGCCCACCGCAAGGATTTACTTGTCAGCTCAACAAAGTCCTATTTTGGTCACAACATCGGCGCAGCCGGCATCGTTGAGTTAATCGCCTGTCTGGTCACGCTACCTGACAATATCGTTTTGCCTACGCTCAACTTCTCTGTCCCGCGTCCCAATTGCGATCTGGATTACGTGGCAAATGAGTTCAGAGAGAAACAAGTTAATCTTTTTTTGAAAAACAACTATGCCTTTGGCGGTAATAACTGCTGCATGGTTATCAGCACCCGACCCGGAACCGTACCTGTAACACACTATTCACCGAAACGCGTTGCAATAACCGGCGCTGGCGCCGTAACGGCTATCGGTCACACGGTAGGCGACATTCTGCATAACATCTGGCAGCGCAGCGCTACCGGAACCCTGGGCGGAGTGAAGTTCCCGCAGGATACCCTCACCGAGGCGCGTGCGCTGTTAGCCGTTCTGGAGAAAACTGACCAACTGAGCGACATCTTAGGCAATGAGCACGCCGTCGGGGCGGGAAGGCTGCCGGAAGAGGAGACGTATTTTAAAACCTTCCAGGTGAAAAATCTGGAACCACGTAAATATCTGCGCCGCTTTGATTCACGTAAAGCCACTCGCGGGGGAACATTTGCACTGGTCGCGCTCTCAGAGGCGTTAAACAGCGCTAAGCGCAAAATTAAGCGCGACGGTGAAAACCTTGGCATGGTGATGGGCATGTCACGCGGTCCGCAGGAGACAACTTATAAATATTTGCAAAGCCTGAAACCCGATCCGCGCAAAGTTCGCACTTCGGAATTTCCCGGCTCGCTAATGAACGCTATTGCCACTTTTTGCGGCATCTCTGAAGGGATCAAAGGCTATACCACGACGCTTGCAACCGGTGAAAACGCCGCGCTCGGCGCACTGACCTATGGTTACGAACTTGTGCGGCAGAATCTGCAGCCGCAGGTCATTGTCGGCGGCGCAGATGAGTATTTTCCCTCCATGGCGCTCTATATGGATGCCGTTACGCAGAAAATCGCCATGATCGCCGACGCGGCCGATTATCAAATTTATAGCGAGAAGGCAAAAGGGTATGTATCGGGCGAAGGCGCCTGCATGCTGTTGCTTGAAGATCCGCAGGCTGCTCGCGAGCGCGGAGTTGAGGTACTGGCCGAAATCATTGGCTACGGCAAATCCTGTGATAACAGCTGGTTTGATCCTGCCCAATCAGGCGATAAATCGGCTGCCATGGTGCTGGCTATTCAACGTGCGCTTGCCGATGCCGGGTTGGGTGCCCACGAGATCGATCTGGTGTGCGGCAGCAGCCATGGCGGGCCAGCGCATTCGCAGGTTGAGATCGACGCCTTACACGCGGTTTTCCATCAGTCGCACCCGCAGGTGCCGGTTGTTAACTACAACGCTTACTTCGGTTTTGTCGCATCGGCGGCTGGTCTGTTGAACCTGCTGGTGCTTACCGAGTGCATGAAAACGCAAACTGTACCGGCGATTACTGGCACCGATTCCTTCTTTGATAAGCGAATGAATTTTGTGCGCCAACCGCTCAAGCTTGTTGTTCGCCATGCGCTGCTGGTTGGCGCAACAGAGGGCGGCAACTACTACGCGATGGTTATAAAAGGATAGCGCCGTGGGAAATGCAGCTTTGATTTCCGGCTACAGCTTTTCATTGCCTTATGCAAATCATCCTGAGCAGTTGATGAGCAATCTGCGGCAGGGTATGTGCGTTAACACCGCGCCCTGGTTTGCCAGCGAAGAGGAAGCTATCAAATGTGGGTTTAAGCGTAATGTCAGCGTGGCCAGGCTTAATGCGAAAAAGGAGTCTGATCTTGACCTGATCTACCGCTTAATCGAAGAGGCAATGGCGCAGGCAGGTTTGACCTCTGCCACGTTGGCAGGGGAGTCTGTGCGGGTCTATCTGACCGGTCTCGGACCGCGCATCGATGCGATGGATTACAAATCCTTTTACGACAAAAACGATATTGAAGACGTTGCGCTCTCTGCCTCGATAAAAAATCTGCATGTCAGAAATATGTCCCAGGATTATCTGGCTTTTAAACTGGCGGAAAAATACCGCCTGCAAATCCTGCCTGCTGCGATGCATTGCACCAGTAATTCCGCGTTGACGGCCATCCATTTGGGTTGCCAGGCAATTGAGCGCGGCGGCCTTGATCTGGTTTGTATTATTAATTGTTCAAAAATTAACACTCAGGATATCTGGTTCCTCGAAAATCAATCGATGTTGGCAAGCAAGGTGGTACAGCCGTTTGGTAAAAACAGCCAGGCTGTCTTATTTGCAGAAGGTTTTTCGGTGATGTTACTGGAGCGCCATGGATATCGTGGCATTCAGGAGAGGAACAACGCTGTCAGCCTGAAATCAAATTACATCCAGACCAGTGCTGGGCGTAGCCACGATACCGGCTGGCTCAGCGCTAATCTCTTAAAAGTGATGCGCAGCGTACTGAGTGAAGCCGCGGTGACGCCAGAACAGCTCTGCGCCATTATTCCGCACGGCAATGGCTCTTCAACCAGCGACAAATCGGAAGCAAAAGCGATTTCAATGCTGGTGGGCGAGCAGAAGATACCGGTACTGGCCTATAAAGGCATGATGGGTTATACCGCGACCGGCTCCGGCATTATCGATCTCATTATTGGTGCGGAGGCGTTGCGAAAGGGAGAGTTAATTCCGGCAGTGGCGAACGATGAAATAAGTGATGAATTATCTCATCACTTATTGGTTAATCAGCCGGTCATGCCCCATCAAAAGCTACACCAGTTAAAAACCGGTCTCGGCGTGGATGGCTCAATTATCGGCGTCGTCCTCTCTCTCTTCGCGAAAGAGGAGACCAGTCGATGAACGATGCAATGTATCTTAATGCCTTTGCGATGACTGAGCCGGAAGATGATTTTTATATTTACTCCCCCGGATGGCTAAATGTCTGGGAATCGCATCTCTATAACCAGGCGCTGAAAGCAACGGCTAAACGTGGCTGGGGCTTTAAGCGCTTCGGAACCAGCAAAGCGGTCTATGCGGGAGAGATGGTGCGTAAACCGGACTATATCCACTATATCGAGGCGCTTGAGCAGGCAGCGGAAAGGGCATTACAGAGCCTGGGCGCAAAAGAACGGATGCTGTTATTAAAATCGCGCACCGCGTTTATCTACGTTGATGCGTGGGGCGAGAGTGCCATTTTTGAAAATATCAGCAGCGCATTGCACACCTCAACTATCGATACTTTGCCGAAAAATCTCCTGAAGAAATTCGCCATCAAAGATGTCAGCTGCAAAATGCGCGGCGAGAAATTATCACTTATCGCCGCGATGCGCAGCGCTCAGGATTATCTTTGCTGGAATACATTTGATTTTGTGGTGGTGTGCGCCGCCTGGCGCGCGATACCGCTGCTGCTCTTCTCCGAAGCGGCATTAGCGGGCGAGGCCGGGAACAGAAGGGCGCAGCAAGTAAGCGGTATTCACTTAAGCGTTGAACGTGCCGGCTGCTTTATTTTTAGCCGCCGCGCAGGTGGCATCAGTGTTCGCTGCGGAAATTACCATAGCTGGCAGGATGGCGCGCAAACTCAGCGTGAACTCTATGAGAATGCGAGCGATATCGTCCTGTTTGCGCAGACCGGACCGGCTGCAAAATCCATGAAGGCTGAACAGGCGGTAAACATACTCGATCTCAGCGCCATTTTTGGTTCCAGCGGCTGTTTAACCCCCGCTTTGAGCTGGCAGTACCTGCAACAGAACGTTCCTCGCGGGACAAAAATACGCACTATCGTAAAAGACAGTTTCGGTGGTAGCGCCTGGTTCGACAGCTGGATCGACACAGAAAAGGAAGGCGCATGAAAAACAGCGTAAACGCTCTACCAGCCATTGTTCTCAGCGATATCTCAAAACAGTTCGGCACAGGTGAAAGCCAGGTTAGCGCATTAAAAGGGGTGAACCTTGAGATTGCAAAAGGGGAGTTTATCGCGCTGTGCGGACCCTCCGGCAGCGGCAAAAGTACGCTGCTTAATATCCTTTCCGGAATTGATCAGCCGAGCGCCGGACAAGTTATTTTTTTAAATCATCTGCTCAACGCTCTTCCCGAAAAGGAGATGGCCGCGATTCGTGGTCAACATCTCGGCTTTATCTTCCAGTTCTTCAACCTGATCCCGGTGCTGAACGTACTGGATAATATTTTTTATCCGCTGGTCCTCAACGGCTATTGCGATAAAAAAGAGGCGAAAGCGCGTGCCTTACATGCGCTCGATAGCGTCGGCCTCGCGCAGCTTGCACGGCGAAAACCGGGCCAATTATCCGGTGGTCAGCAGCAACGTGTGGCGATTGCCCGCGCGCTTGCGCATCAGCCTGGCGTTGTTGTCGCCGATGAACCGACGGGCAATCTGGATTTAGCCACCGGCGAGGCGATCATGGATTTGCTGTTAAAAATTAATCAGCAAACACAAACCACCTTTATCGTTTCCACGCATTCCACCCAGCTCAAGGATCGGGCAAAGCGGGTTATTGAAATCACGGATAGAGAATTAACTTATGATTCGGCCCGGTAAACGGTATCCACTTCGGAGTGTAATCACTGGTTTATCGCTGGTGGTCAATGTGGCATTTGCCGCGCCAGCTTCTGAAGTTGAGAAAATAATAGCGCAGGGTTTTCCAGAGCAGCAAAACGCGCTGATCGAAACCACCTCCACATTATGGAATGAGTATCGCCGTGAACATCATGTCGCCTCGCTGATCTTTTATGCCTACGGCCTGTTACAACAGGCAAAACATTATGTGGCGATAAATGACTTTATCCACGCCGCAGAGTATGCAAAAACCGGTTTTTTCTATCTCGATGAGGCGGTGGAGTCAAACGACGATAATCTGCGATTACACTATTTACGTGCGCGTATCGATGCTTACTTACCTGCAAAAAGCGGTCGGTGCGTCATCGCTCTGCATGATACCGAACGGCTGATAAACGCAACGGGTTTGTTCGATGAGAGTATGCTCATCCCCATTCGTTATATGCGCTACCGCGCGCTCATTGATTGCGGACTGTCGCACGACGCCGGGCTACTGTTAAACGAATTAAGTCAAACGGGAACGCGTGCGGAGAAATATACTCTTCTGCCGCCTGGCACCGCACCAGAGTGGGATCTGCAAGAGATGACGCAGATAGTTATGCCGCTATTAAAAGAGAAGTAAGGGAATACACCATGTTATTCGTTAATCTGGCGATGAGCGCTATCCTGCTTTTTATTCTTTTCTGTTTATTATTTCGATTCCGAGATGCGCAGTTTGCTTTATTAAATATTTTTCGCCATCGGCGGCGCACTTTATCTACCCTGGCCGCAATAATGCTTGGCGGTGTCGCCATTTTTCTGTATGGCGGTTTTATTCAATACTCCTTCTGGATTTTGAAAGAGCAAACCATTCGCACCAATATTGGCCATGTGCAAATTTATAATCCGGCCTATTTTGAGAGTGCAAAGAAAAATCAGAGCTTAATTGAAGATTATGCGGCGTTGAAGCAGGCCATTCTTGCACAGCCGGATTTATCGTCTGATATTTCAACGATTTCAGGTCAGCTTGAGTTTACTGGCGTGGCCTCACACTATGAAAACGAAACCACCACTTATTTCTCCGGTCTCGGCGTCGAACCCTTAGCTGCATTGAAGCTTGGCTCATTCGATAAGCTGATTGTTGGAAGCGACTTATCACGCGTAAAAACGGAGGAAGTGACCACAGGAAGCGGGCTGGCCAAAACCCTTAACGCTGAGTATGGAAACTGGCTAGATATTATGGTGGTGAATGCCCAGGGAGGTCAGGGCGCTATCTCGTTAAAGGTACGCGGAATTTTTACCTCCGGCATTAAAGACTACGATGATACGGCAATGAAGGTGCCGTTAACGACAGCGCAGCGTCTGATGGGAACTGAGGGAGTCAGCAAAGTGTTGATTCTGCTTAATACGGAAAACGTCTCAGGCTTTGCGGCTAAACTTCGACACTTTATTGCCCAACATCACTTACAGTTAATCGTAAAAGAGTGGAATAGTGTCTCGCCCTTTTATCAGCAGGTTGAAGATCTTCTCTCCGGGATTTACTTCTTTATTAAACTTCTTGTCGCGGTGATCGTTATTTTCATGATCGGTAACTCGCTCACCATGAATATCATTGAGCGTACCCGCGAAATTACCACCCTGCGCGCTATCGGACTTCGGCCATGGCATGTCACACAGCTATTTATTCTGGAAGGGATCTTTATTGGCATTATCGGTGCGGCAGGCAGTCTGGTAATAGGTTTCGCTCTTGCCTGGCTTATTAATATTAAAGGCATTGCGATGCCGCCCTCGCCGGGACAGTCACAGGGTTACACCGCATTTATTAAAACCACGGATATAGATACGGTCTGGTTTACTTTTTTCTTACCGATTATTACCTCGGCTTTCGCTTCGCTGCGTCCTTCATTACGCGCAGCAAAACTGAATCTGGCCGATGCTTTTAAATTTTCATAAAACAGGACAGCTTATGAATGTTTTTTCTCGATATTGTATCGTGCTGGCGATGATTCCTGCGGTCTGCAATGCGACGCCAGCGCAGGATATTATCCGCCGCGCTGATGAAATACGCTCTCCGAATCAACCGTTTCGCTATACCGTCACAGTTCGTGAATATAAAGAAAAAACTGGTGAGGCGGTCAATACACAGATTTTCGATGTTTCGATGCGCTTTATGAAGCCCGAAAATGGCCAGCCTGCGGATGCAAGATCCCTTGTGCGCTTTATCTATCCTGCCAGAGATAAAGGCAAAATTATGCTCTCGGATTGGTATGACTTATGGTTTTACTCCCCGGAGTTACGTCGTCCAATGCCTGTTTCACCTGAGCAGCGCTTAGTCGGACAGATCGCGAATAGCGATGTCATTGTTACCAATTTCGATTACGCCTATAACGCTCAACTCACTGGCGAAGCGGCCTGTGGAAAGAGCCTCTGTTATCGACTCTCCCTTGAGCGAAAAACCCCCGCGGTAACCTATCCCAAAATTGTCTATCTGGTCGAGCAAGGGAGTTTTCGCCCTTATAGCGCCTCCTTTTATTCACAGGATGAGAAATTACTTAAGGAGGTGAGTTATCTGGATTACCAGCGCGTGCTCGGAGAAGCACGGCCGATGAAAATCGTTGTGCATGATGCACGTCACCTGAAGGGATATACCGTTATGGAATACAGCGAGGTCAGACTTGAGTCTCTGCCCGAATTTTACTTTACCAGGGAAGCTATTCAGCGGGGTGTGAAGTGAAATCGCTCATTAATACTCTGCTTATTCCTCTCTCATTGCTTGCCTCTTTCTCGCAGGCGTCCTGCCTCTCCGGTGACGAGGTGGTCGCAAATAGCGAAACCGCGCTGATGCTGCAAACCTCCTATATAACGCGAACAGCTTCGCCGTGGAGAACCGCTGGAGAAAGTGCTTATACCCCGACAAATGCTTTTCAGGATGCCGGGATAAAATTCAGCAGCAAATGTGCGGTCATTGAGAATCGCCTGGATATCGATTTTTCGCTCTACGGTCTCGCTTATTACGCATGGCATCTGCCCGGCTCGTTTGAAGAGGATCAGCAGCGCTCGCGCGTGCTGCTAAACAGGTTACAACTTAGCTACACCCTTTCAGACCAGCTTCGCCTGGAGGCCGGGAAGTTAACGGCAACGCCGGGGCTCTTTTTTCTTAAATCGCCCGCTGCGCTGATGAGCAATTATTACGCGGGCTTTAAAAGCACGCGCATTTACGATCCCGCCATGCGGTCAAGCTATAGCGAATCATCATGGGGGGCGCGATTAGTCGATAACCATCGCGACTACAGCCTCGCGTTTACGGTTGCGCCGCAACTGGCAACCATTAACCAGCGGTATGAAACATCCAGCCACTGGTCAGCAAACCGGCGCGGCAATGCGCAGGCGCGGTATCTCTTAAGTTATACCGACTACCGTCTGGCGAACCACACGCCTGCTCTTAGCCTGCTGCTGGGTGATAAACGATCTCTTGCGCTCTCGGATAGCTTCAGCTACACGCCAGCGCTCACTTTTAACGGCGAAGTAGCGTTGCACAACGCTCAGCAATGGCACCACTTCTCGCCTGAACGTGCCGCAGAGGTCGTGGAGTATCAGTTTCCCTCCTCGCTTTATCGCGCAGACCGCAAACCGGGAGTAGAAGTGGCGCTAGGTGCGCAGTACACCACCCGCGACTTCGCTGTGCTGGGGCTTGAATACTACTTCCAGAGTGAAGGCTATTCAGACAGTGAATGGCAACAGCAGGCGCAACTTTCACGTTACCTGAACAGAGCGTCGCAGTCGGCGTTATTAGATCAGATCTTTGACGCTTACAAATATCTGATGGGCGCCGAAATCGGTAATGTCGCCAACAAAGGGCAACTGCAGGGAAAACACTATTTGAGCGCCTATGGCAGTTTTCGCAGCGAGAAGGTGGCAACGCTTCAGCCCTATATCACGATGAATATGCGTGATAACAGCGCTCTGTTAGGCCTACACCTTTCGACGCCCTTAGCCTCCTTTGACGACAGCCTGAATGTCTATGCCGGCGGCTGGGCCGGGCTCGGCAAACAGGATACGGAATTCGCTTTTTTTGGCAAAACCGTCGGATTTTATCTGGGGCTTAACTATCTCTTATAAGGACATGACAGATGAGTGAACAAAAAACAGAAAAAGCGGTTGTATTACTGTTCGCCGGACAGGGGAACCCGGCCATCGGCATGGGGGCCGACTTATGGGATCTCACTGTGGCAACCAAACATATTTGGGATTGCGCCAGCGATGTCTCGGGGATTGATATTCGGCGCCTCTGCCTGAAAGGCCCGATGAACCGGTTGATTCAGACGACAGTGCAGCAACTGGCAGTGACGGCCATTAATGTCACGCTTTATACCCTCTGCCAGCAAAAAATGGATCCCTGTGCGATTTTCGGTTCCTGCGGGCACAGCGTCGGCGAATATAGCGCCCTCTATGCCGCAGGTGCGCTCTCTCTGGAGACGCTGTTTGAGGCGATCCACTTTCGCGCGAAGGTTATGCATGAGATCAGCCGACTGCACAAAGGCGAGATGGCGGCGGTGAAAGGTATTGATGCTCTGCGCCTGCGCGAACTGATCGACCATGCCGGGTTACTTGTCGATATTAGTTGTGATAACAGCCCTAAGCAGCAGGTCATTGGCGGGGCGAGCGCGCCGCTACGTGATTTTTCTCGTCTGTTGCTGGAGAAGGGATTAGAACCGGTCAAACTTGGCGTTAGCGGCGCGTGGCATACACGTTTGATGACCGAGGGCGTTGCCTTGATGCGGGACTACCTTGCCGGAGTGGACGTTGAGCCACCGCATCATGCGGTGGTCATGAATGTTTCCGGCAAGGCGGAGTATGATCCTGAGCAGATCAAAGAAAATCTCGCGCGCCATTTGAATCACACCGTTAAATGGCGTGACTCAATCGATGGGTGGCTTATTCATCAGCCGGACGTGCAGTTTGTCGAGATCAGCAATAAAGCCTACCTTGCACCGATGCTCACTGATTTTATCGGGTTTACGCCCGCTATGTCCCGGCACTGCAAAACGCTTTTATCAGCGTGAGGGCACCATCGTGATACCTGATTACCTGACTTTTATCCGCCACCAGGACAGAAAAATCCTGCTGCTGCTCTGCGTCATTATCTATTTGCTGCTGGGGCTATATTGGAAAAACGCGGCGTTTAACCTGACATCACAGGATGCAATGATCACCAGCGCGATCCTCGCGCTGGTGATGTTTCATTTTATCTGGGAGCTAAAAGCCTACTGGGCGTATAAATGTGTGATTAAAAATATCGATCTCTCATTCTTTATTGGCAAAAAAGCGGGTCGACTGGAAAGGGTACTGTCACGACCGGCAATCGCCAGCCTGCTGAGCGGAACGCTCTTTTGGCTTATTACCCAGGCGGCGCTGTTATTTTTTACGCCAGAGCGGGTGCTGCCATTTCTGGCTGCGCTGTCGCCGCTCTTTCTCTTTGGTGTGTTTCGTTGTATCAGAAGCAGTTACATCAAGCTGATCGGCCAGGAGACGAATGAAACAGTGCGGTTTAAGCATCTTCACCGTTATGTTGCCCGCTACCTGTTGATCGGCCTCGGCGTAAGCCTGTTAACCATTGTGCCGCTTAAAAACCAGCCTGAGTTTTCCCTCGAACAGGGGTTGTTCTTTCCGCCGCTGATGGTCGCGATGCTGCTGCTCTGCGCAATTGTGCTGGCGATGAATCTGCTTTTTGTTCGGTTATCGAGGCGCTATATCTTTCTTGGGCGCCTCTTTATGCGTGAAGTTGATTTCTACTTTGCCAGCTCGCTGCCCCGGTTCATTAATACCGGTACGCCTTTCTGGCTGCGGCTTTTGAGTTTACTGGTAATTGAAGCGCTCTGGATTGCCGTGATCAGCTTATTACTTGATTTTTCGGGCGTGGCAATTTTCTTCGAAGCCTATTTTCTGCTGTGTCTGCTGCCGTGCCTCGCGTTTAGCTTCCTGCATATTTACAGGCTGTGGCATAACGATTTTTTGATGGCGTGTGATATGTGTTTTCGCTGGGATGAGATAAACAAACAGTCGCAGCTCTGGTAGTGCATGTCCGTCTGGAGTGGCTGTACGCTGCAGACGGACATTACCAGTCTAAGGAGAGAGAGTAGGGGATGACAGGTGGGCATGCTCCAGCAAATTATCTTTGATCAGCAGTAGATCGCTGATCTTTTTCCCGCCCATCTTTTTGCATGCTTTATTTCGGTAGGCATAAACCCGCTTCGGTGAAATAGAGAGTAGCTTGGCAATAAGATGGATGTTTTTCCCCTTCAGCGATTCATTTAACACAATCCTTTCAATATCGCTGAGGACGTTTTCTTTATGCGTGGCCTCTTTCCTGAGTCTGGCGAGTTTTTTAATCGCGTGGCTAATCTCGTTTAGCGAGTCCTGGGCTTTAAGCACAATATCCGCTTCGTCGATTAAAATATTTCGCGTTGTGCCGGAAATAACGAGAAGCTTGCATGCTTTATTGAGCGGGGAGATGGCTTTAGCGTAAGCCATATTCTTTTTATCGAGATGGAGAATAACAACGTCGTCCAGAGTTAGTTCGGTGAGTAATTGCGGGTTGAACTGTTGCGCTTCGATTGTCCAGCCTCTTGCATTAGCCAATGAAATCATTCCGTTCTGAAAATATACATCATCGCTTATTGTATAGATCTTCATATGATTAATTACCATATAGAATAATGCCTGGGAGAGTGTTTCGGATTGTAAATTGCTCTTGCGCGAACCCGTAATTAAATAGTCTTAAATAAGATCTTAACGCTCAGGCCACCTTATTATTGCTGGTTGTGATAGCAGTTGTACGGGCTATACTCTATTTCGGTACGTTTCTACTATTGCCTTCTCACATGGTTAAAATGAATTCTAACGTGCTGTTTTACCATGTGATTTATAAATCGTGAGCGAGGATCGCCCGGACGCTAACCGAAGGAGTATTTGGGCGGTGCCTCGATTATTTTGGCCCTGTCGATCTGCGTCGATAGACGTTTGTTTGCAACATCCTGAACGTAAGATGTGTTAACTACCGTAAGGGTCTGAATGATGGAAACTTATCTTAAATCGATGAAGGGTGAATGGCTTACCCTATTAGAAAAGACCGATCACAACATTCGCCGTCTCACCGCTGAGGTGGCTCATACCCACGCTCACGACCTTAGTGAAACCTTCTACCGCATCGTATTAACCGATCCCCATGCCCGTGAATTTCTCTCTAATGCCCAGGTTGAAATACATCTTAAATCCGCGCTGGAGCGCTGGATAAAAGAAGTTTTAGCCTGCACGCCGGATGATATCGAGCGCCTGATTCAGCAGCAGCACACGGTTGCCGAAGTGCATGCGCGCATTGGTATCTCTGTCGAACTGGTCGAGATGGGCTTTCGCGTACTGAAGAAGCTCTTCTATCCGGTGATTATTGAAAGTGAGTTCAGCGCAGAAGAGAAATTGCAGGTTTACCACCATGCGATCAACAGCATCGATCTTGCAATGGAAGTGATGTCGCGTGCCTTCTCGTTCAGCGAGCACAACTCAGCCAAAGAGGATGAAAATTATCGTATCTTCTCGCTAATGGAGAATGCAGAAGAGGAGAAAGAGCGGCAAACCGCGGCGCTTCTCAGCTGGGAAATCGACCTGATATATAAAATCATTATGGATGCCGATTTAGGCAATACGCTGGCCGTCAGCCAGTCCGATTTTGGTTTGTGGTTTAACCACAAAGGACGCCACTATTTTAGTGGGATCGCGGAAGTAGGTCATATATCCCGTCTGCTGCAAGAGCTTGATGAAATATTTCGTTCTACCCGCGCCACACCCCGCGCATTAAGCAATCGCGCGCTGCGCGTTGGCTTTCTTATTTCCGTAAGAAAAAATGTGGTGCAGATAATCACATTGCTGCGGGAGCTATTTGAAGAGGTTTCCCGCCACGAAGTAGGCATGGATGTTTTAACGAAATTACTCAACCGTCGCTTTATGCCGACCATTTTCAAACGAGAAATTTCCCATGCGCAAAGGGCCTCTACACCGCTGTCAGTGTTAATTATTGATGTCGACAAATTTAAGCAAATAAACGATAGCTGGGGACATCCCATGGGGGATGAGATCCTGCGTAAAGTCTCAAATGCTTTTTATGACAACGTGCGCAGCAGTGATTATGTCTTTCGTTACGGCGGCGATGAATTTGTCATCCTGTTAACTGAAGCGACGGAGTTTGACACGCATCGAATTGGCGAACGTATCCGCTCTCGCGTCGAAAAGACCATCATTAAAACACCTGAGGGTGAGCGGGTACCGATTTCTCTCTCTATCGGTGCCGCCATGTTTGATGGTCACCCCGACTACGAGCGCTTTATTCAGCGCGCTGATGAAGCGCTCTATATTGCAAAAGAGCGCGGCCGCAACTGTGTCCATATCTGGCAAGCCGCAGAGTAATCACACCGGAGGAAAGAGCGCGAAGGAGGCTCGCATCTCATTTGCCTCTTCCCGCGGGCTGCGGCCAAACAGGCGGCGAAACTCGCGGTTAAACTGTGAAGGGCTCTCATAGCCAACGTGAAAAGCGGCACCCGCAGCGGTTGCGTTATCGCGAATCATCAATAAGCGTGCCTGGTTAAGCCGCACAGACTTGATGTACTGCAGCGGTGAGGTGCTGGTGACGGATTTAAAGTGTTTATGAAACGCTGGCACGCTAAGACCGGCATCCTTCGCCAGCGTCTGAATATGCAGCGGCTCGGTAAAGTGTGTATGGATACGCTGCAACACTTTAGCAATCGCTGCAAATTGCCCCTGATTAACCAGCGCCGCACGCAGCGCATCGCCACGTTCGCCCATTAGCACCCGGTAATATAACTCCCGCACTAACTGCGGCCCCAGCACCTGCGCCTCCTGCTTTGACGAGAGCGCTTTCAGTAATCGCAATGCTGTATCGGCAAGATCGGCTTCGAGCGGCGTGGACATAATGCCTTCCGGCGCCGCCTCTGCGCGACCCGGCGGCAGATCCAGCGACAGCATCAGTTCAGAGAGCACCGTCATATCGAGATCCACCGTCAGCGCCAGTAGCGGCTTCTCAGGGCTGGCGTCCGTTTCCGTCGAGAAGGGGAGCGGCACCGATAACACCAGATAGTGCTGTTTATCGTAGTAATAAACGCGATTCGCCAGATAACCCCGCTTTTGCCCCTGGCAGACGATAACAATAGAGGGTTTGTAAACCACCGGCGTGCGCGCCAGCGGGCGGTCTGAGCGCATAAAGCAGACGCTCTCCAGCGCCGAGCGTGTAGAGCCTTCGTGCGGTGCAAGCGCCCGCAGTAACGCGACCATCTCCTCCATTATTATTCCTCGTATCTATTGATATTTGAGCAACCATTCTGCCGATTCACGCGCAACAAGTGAACAATGCAAAGAGAAACAGGCAATCATGGGATAAGAATGCGCCTGTTTTGTGAGTCGCGCGCTGGTTAACCTGCTTGCGTCACTTAATACGGGAGAAGAGAGATGAGTAATCGCAAAATTATTCTGCTCACTGGCGCAAGCAGTGGGATCGGTGAAGCCACCGCACGTCGCCTGGTGCAGGCGGGTCATCATCTGGTCATTGGCGCGCGCCGCATTGAGCGTTTGCAGGCCCTGCGTGATGAACTGGGTAACATAGACTGTTTAGCCATTGACGTAACTCAGGCGGAGGATCTGGCGAAGATGGCGCAATTCGCGCTGCAGCAGCATGGCCGCATCGATGTTCTGATCAACAACGCTGGTGTCATGCCGCTCTCACCGCTGGCGGCGTTGAAAATGGAGGAGTGGCGTCAGACTATCGACGTCAACGTTCACGGCGTGCTGAACGGCATTGCGGCAGTGCTGCCGACCATGCAGCAGCAGCGGGCAGGGCAGATCATCAACGTTGCCTCTATTGGCGCGCATGCGGTCTTTCCGCTCTCCGCCGTGTATTGTGCCAGCAAGTTTGCCGTTCGCGCGATCTCTGACGGGCTGCGCCAGGAGAGCGACTATATTCGCGTCACGGTAGTCAGCCCGGGTGTGGTCGCCTCTGAACTGGCCGATCACATTACCGATGCCAGTGCGAAAGCGTCGATGGAGGGTTTTCGCCGTATCGCATTACCCGCAGAGGCGATTGCCGATGCCATCGCGTGGTCCATTGATCAGCCGGACAGCGTCGATGTCAGCGAGATCATTGTGCGTCATACGCAAAGCCCTTACTGAGTTTCGCATCATTGCAAGGAGCCGCTCGCGGCTCCTTTTTTTTGTGATCCAGGGCGGCTGACGTGATTAAAGCGGGATTATCTGCGTCCACTCGCAGTGCGGTTGTGTCACACTTGCCTCATCGGGTTGAGATACAAGGACAAAGTATGAAACGTTTATTCTGGTCAGCCGCCATCGCCGCGGCCCTGGCATTACCCAGCGCGATGGCGCAACAAACGACACCGGAGGGCTACAGCCTGCAACAGGTGGTGATTGTCAGCCGCCACGGTATTCGCGCGCCGCTGGCAAACAACGGCAGTGCGCTGGCGCAGGCCACCGCCAAACCGTGGCCAACCTGGAAAGTGGCGGGCGGGGAGCTGACGGATCGTGGTGCGCTGGTGGAGATCTTTTTTGCTCATCAGATGCGTAAGTGGATGACCCACGAAAAAGTGCTCTCTACCGAACAGTGCCCGACAAAGAAACAGTTTTTCGTCTGGGCAAACAGCCTGCCGCGCACCCATGACACCGCGCAATTCTTCGCCAGTAACACCTTTATTGCCTGCGATGTGCCGATCTTCCATCAGCGCAAAATGGGCGAAATGGATCCGCTGTTTAATCCGGTTATCACCGAGGACAACGAGGCGTTTCGCCAGCAAGCCGTTGCGGCGATGGAGGCCAGCCGCCAGCGTGTCGATCTGACTGAGAGCTATAAACTGCTGGAGCAGATTGTCGATTATTCAGCCTCGCCGGCTTGCAAAGCGCAAAGCGGCAAACCCTGTACCCTGAGTGATGAAAAGGATTCCTTCCGTGCCGATTACCGGCTGGAGCCCTCCGTCAGCGGGCCATTAAAAACGGCAAATGCGCTGGTGGATGCCTTTACCCTGCAATATTACGAAGGCTTCCCGCAGGATGAAGTTGCCTTTGGCGGGATAAAAAGTGATAAGCAGTGGCAACTGCTGGAGAAGCTGAAAAACAGCTATCAGTCCATTCTCTTTACCACGCCAGAGGTGGCGCGCAATGTGGCCAAACCGCTGCTTCAATACCTCGACCAACAGCTGGTGGAGAAGCCCGCCGCTGCGCCGAAAGTAACGCTGCTGGTTGGTCACGACTCCAATATCGCCTCACTGCTGGCGGCGCTGGATACTAAGCCGTGGCAACTACCCGGTCAGTTTGAGCAGACCCCCATCAGCGGAAAAGTGGTGTTCCAGCGCTGGCATGACAATAAGAGTAACCGCGATCTGATGAAGATTGAGTATCTCTACTTCACCGCCGAGCAGATGCGTAATGTAGCAAAAATGGGGTTTGATTCGCCGGTGCAACGTTACACGCTGGAGCTAACGGGCTGCCCGACCGACAGTAACGGATTCTGTCCGATGGAAAAATTCAGTGAAGTGATGCGTAAAGTCGCGAAGTAAAAAGCAGATACGCTCCCCCAACAATGGGGGAGCCGAAGCGCTACACGTTCTGGCGCTCAATGGTCTGTTCACCCCAGAAGAGGGAGTCTTTATCGGTCTTTTCAAAGGCGCGCATCAACACTTCATCGCTGCCTTCTTCCCAAATTTTCTCGGCGAGAACCTCGTCGTAATCAGCCAGTTCAAAGATCGCCTCGGCGATTTCTGGCGATGTATTACGCAGACTGGCCCATTCACCTACGCGATGAGCTTTTGCTTCCTGAGTTGGCATAAGCGCCTCCTGTTAAAGTTAGCCGTTCAGTTTGACTGCCAGGCCGGCAATCGTTGTCGCGCCATAAGGCTTGCCGCCGCGAATACGCGAAATATCAGAGCGCTGTTTCGCGGCGTAGCCGATGGGAACAATCATCATCCCATGATGAGCAAGCGTAGTTCAGACTGAGGAAATTGTATGTTCCTGACTGCGCCAGTGCCGGTATTGGCTGTTGCTCCTGCTACGTTGATTGCGCAGCGATACGCTACGTCCCCTATTAAGGGTATGACGTGATGGCGAGAGTGCAAATCGACACGCGCCATTGCTGATAATTAAGACTATTTCCCCGCGTAAATGCACAGTTACGTTTTGACACATTTTTTGCGTCATTAATTTCCCCATACATAAGAATTATTTATTGGTTTCGCTTAAGTCATTTCTGCCGCTCGGCCCCGAAGCTGTTGCAAAATGTTAATGGAGAGGCGCTGATGAGCCCCATTCCACTAAGCTTATTCTCACGCGGCGCAGTTAAAGGGTTAGCTTTAACGTCGTGAGGTGAAAGAGTCCTCTTTTACTGAATGCAGAAAGATGTCTGATATTTCACTAACACCGACTGGAGGTGAAGAGATGGCAAATCATCGTGGTGGTTCAGGTAACTTCGCTGAAGACCGTGAAAGAGCATCAGCAGCAGGTCGCAAAGGCGGTCAGCAGAGCGGGGGGAACTTTAAAAACGATCCTCAGCGCGCCTCAGAAGCAGGTAAAAAAGGGGGCAAAAACAGTCACGGTAGCCGGAGCAACAACGGCAACAGCTAGCGAGACCTGTCGGTAAATTTTACAGATTACCGAAATGCCCGCCGCCGGGGAGACCCGGCGGTTTTTTTTGGTCTGCGATCGCCCATACCATCTTCAATCTTCTACCGGATAAAGCTGCTCAGAGGGTCGAGCCAGACGACGACCTTTGCTATGCTGCAGCCTGGTCAGGGTCATGGAGTGGGTATGGCAAAGGAAATGGGTAAACGTACGCGGGCTGTCAGCGAGAAAAGGCAGGCTATTCTCAGCGCCGCGCTGGAGGTTTTCTCCCGTCTCGGCTTTCACGGTGCGCGCGTGGAGCAGGTAGCCGAGCAGGCTGGGGTCTCGAAAACCAATCTCCTCTACTATTTCCCGTCAAAAGAGGCGCTATATATCGCCGTGCTGCGTCAACTGCTCGATGTCTGGCTGGCCCCGCTCCGTGCGTTTCGTTCCGACTTACAGCCGCTTGCGGCGATCAAAGAGTACATTCGCCTGAAGCTGGAGGTCTCGCGCGATCATCCGCAGGCATCCCGTCTTTTCTGCCATGAAATGTTGCAGGGCGCGCCGCTGCTGAAAGCGGAGCTGACCGGCGATTTGAAAACGCTGGTGGAGGAGAAGTCAGCGATTATTGCCGGCTGGATCGCCAGCGGTAAGCTCGCCGCCGTCGATCCGCACCATCTGATCTTTATGATCTGGGCCGCCACGCAGCACTACGCTGATTTCGCTACCCAGGTGGAAGCGGTCACTGGCGCGACCCTGCAGGATGACGCCTTCTTTCAGCGCACCGTCGACAATGTTCAGCGCATGATTATTGAAGGCATCCGCGTCCGTTAATTGGCGGGCGGGAGCGGGCAGCTCATATCGCCCTCTTCACACTGCAACAGCGAGGCGAGCCACGCTTCGCGTTCACTGGTTTTATCCGCCAGGCACTGGTTCAATACCATCGGTTGGCCGCTGCTGCCTTCGGTGCCGGAGCCCACAAACGCGCAGTCATTGTCACGTACGGCTATCCAGCTTTTCTCCGCTTTTTTCAACATCTCAGCCTGCTGGGGCGAAGAACGCTTTAGCGCCTCCTGATAAGTCTGGTTGAGCTTCTTATCTGCGGCTTCATATTGCGCAGCGGTACACATATTGAGCGCCGTCTGAGTGGAGGCGTCATCGCACTCATCAGCGTAGAGCGGCTGGCTGAGCAGCAACGCGGTCAGCATCAACAAAGATCGTTTCATTCTATTCCCTCCCTGATCACATTCATTCAGCGAATTTATTAACATAGCCCTTAAAAAATGTCACTTCGCCATTACCCATCCTGATGAACGGATTGCTCTATTCGTTTCAGCTCACAAAACTGATATTTTTCTGCTGGCGAAACGGGGCAGAAGCAGGCGCAAAAAAACCTCTTAAAGAGGCTTTAGTTAACTCTGTGTTAATTTTAAGTTAAAATTCTATCGTTATTTAACAACTAACACGCGTAATCGTGAGTAGATATTTCTTCTTTTAACTTTAATTTAACTAATTATTTTCTTTAAATTAACATTTTTGGGCATGCATCACATTTATCGCATTTTCGCTGTTTTACCTCTTCCCTTCATTGTTAATCTCTCTCCGCGACTTTCCCTTAAGAAAGGTACAACCATGAAATTCAAACTCGCCCTGATTAGCGCAGCGATGATTTCTGCCAGCATGCTCTCGGGGCAGGCTTTTGCCGCTCAGAAGTATGAGATTGCCGTTGTAGCCAAAGTAACCGGGATCCCGTGGTTTAACCGCATGGAGACCGGCGTCAACGAAGCGGCAAAAAAACTGGATGTTAATGCTTACCAGACCGGGCCTTCCACACCCGATCCGGCGCAGCAGGTGAAAGTGATCGAAGATCTGATCGCGAAAAACGTTAACGCCATTATCGTGGTTCCAAACGACGCGAAGGTGCTGGAGCCGGTGCTGAAAAAAGCGCGCGACAAAGGCATTGTAGTACTGACTCATGAATCCCCGGACCAGCAGATCGGGCAGTGGGATATTGAAACCATCGACAGCGAAAAATATGCGCAGGCTAACGTCGATGAGCTGGCAAAAGATATGGGCGGTAAGGGCGGTTACGCCATTTACGTCGGCTCGCTGACCGTGCCGCTGCACAACGCCTGGGCTGATTACGCCATCAAATACCAGAAAGAGAAGTACCCGGATATGTTTGAAGTCACCTCGCGTTTGCCGGTGGCAGAGAGCATTGATAAATCCTATGCCACCACCCTTGACCTGATGAAAACCTACCCGGATCTGAAAGGGGTAATTGGTTTCGGATCGCTTGGGCCGATTGGCGCAGGGCAGGCCGTTCAGAAGAAACGCGCGAAGGATAAACTGGCGGTTGTTGGCATCGCGATGCCGGCGCAGGCTGCACCTTATCTGATGCGCGGCGACATCAAAAAAGCACTGCTGTGGGACCCGCGTGATGCCGGTTACGCACTGGTGACCGTCGCCGATCAGCTGCTGCAAGGAAAAGAAGTGACGTCCGATCTCTCCATCGAGGGGCTGGGCAAAGCCGATGTTGATATGAATAAGAAAGTGATCCGCTTTAATAAGATCCTCGAAGTGACAAAAGAAAACGCTAAAACACTCGGTTTCTGAGCCTCACAGGCCACACCAGGGAACCGGAACGCCGGCCTTTCAGGCCGGCTCTTCCGCCGCAGATTTCATCCTCGCGTCCTTCACGGGCGCTGGCAGAGGTATTGTCGATGACCGACCCCACCGCATTTATCACTCTTGAGAATATCAGCAAGCAATTCCCGGGCGTGCTGGCGCTGGATAAGGTGAATTTAACCCTCAAAAAAGGCGAAGTTCACTGCCTGGCAGGGCAAAACGGCTGCGGGAAAAGCACCATTATCAAAGTGATTTCCGGCGTCTATCACCCGGAAAAAGGCGGCAGCATTGAGCTGGATGGCAAGCTCTTTCATCAGCTATCGCCGCAGCTCTCCGCCCATTACGGCATTCAGGTGATCTATCAGGATCTCTCGTTATTCCCCAATTTCAGCGTGGCGGAAAATATCGCCCTGCATCGCTATCTGCCCGGTGGCGACATCTGGGTGCGCCGCGGCGCGATGCGCAAGCAGGCACTGGCCGCGATGGCGCGCATCGGCGTGCGCCTCGACCCTGATAAAAAGGTCGAAAAACTCTCCATCGCCGACCGCCAGCTGGTGGCGATCTGCCGCGCGATTGCCGCCGAAGCCCGGCTGGTGATCATGGATGAGCCGACCGCATCGTTAACCCGTCAGGAAGTGAATGGGCTGCTGCGCGTAGTCAATGAACTGAAAGCCGCCGGTATCTGTGTCGTGTTTGTCAGCCACCGCCTCGATGAGGTGATGGAAGTGGCGGATCGCATCAGCGTGATGCGCGACGGCAAGCTGGTCGGCACCTGGCCCGCCAGCGAGCTCGATAGCCACGAACTGGCCTATCTGATGACCGGGCAGCGTTTCCACTACAGCCCGCTGCCGGAAAAACCTCCGGTCGACCAGCCGCCGATGCTGGAGCTGCGCCACTTAAGCCGTAAAGGAAAATACCGCGATATCAATCTGTCGTTGCGCAGCGGCGAGATTGTCTCGATTGTCGGGCTGCTGGGCTCCGGGCGCACCGAGCTCTGCATGAGCCTGTTTGGCATGACCCGGCCTGAAGATGGCGAGATCCGCATCAATGATAAGCCGGTAAAAATGCGCAATAACCACGACGCCATTCGCCACGGCATCGGCTATGTCTCGGAAGATCGCTTAACCCAGGGGCTGATTATGGAGCAGTCGATCTATGACAACACCATTGTCACCGTCTTCGACAAGCTCCACACCCGCAGCGGCTTGCTCGATCACGCCAAAGCTGGGCAACTAGTGCAGGATCTTATCGGTAACCTGAATATCAAAGTCTCCGACCCGCAGCTGCCGGTGAAAACCCTCTCCGGCGGCAATGCCCAGCGTATTGCTATCGCGAAATGGGTCGCCACGCAGCCGCGGATCCTGATCCTCGACTCGCCAACGGTTGGTGTTGATATTGCCAACAAAGAGGGCATCTATCAGATCGCCCGCCAGCTGGCAGAGCAGGGAATGGCAGTATTGATGATTTGTGATGAAATCCCGGAAGCCTATTACAACAGCCACCGCGTGCTGGTGATGCGCCGGGGTGAACTGGTAGCGGAGTTCAATCCGCACCGCTGTAGCGAAGAGGAGATCGCGGAGGTGGTCAATGCGTAACTCGCTCGCCCGCTTGATTGGGCAACATGAGTTCTGGCTTGGCGTGCTGGTGGTTGCGCTGGCGGTCGGTCTGACGATCCGTACCGATGAGTTTTTCACCCTCGGCAATTTAACGGATGTCGCGACCAGTTATGCGATCCTTGGCATTCTGGCCTGCGGGCTGTTTGTGGTGCTGATCTCTGGCGGTATCGATATCTCCTTCCCGGCGATGACGGCGATTGCGCAATATGCGATGGCCAGTTGGGTGATTGCCCACGGCGGCAACTTTGTGCTCGCACTGGCGTTAGCGATGGCGGTCGGTTTGCTGCTCGGCTTGATCAACGGCTTCCTCGTCTACTGGCTGCGCGTGCCGGCCATCATCATTACCATTGCCACCCTGAACCTCTTTTACGGCCTGCTGGTCTACGCCACCAAAGGCACCTGGCTGTATGGCTTCCCGGACTGGTTTATGAACGGCATTAGCTGGTTCACCTTTACCGGTGCGGATGGCTATGACTACGGCTTAACCCTGCCGCTGATCTGCCTTGGTGCGACGATTATTTTTACCGCCGTGCTGATGAACTACACCCGTCTGGGACGGCAGATCTACGCCATGGGCGGCAACCGCGATGCGGCGTCGCGTCTTGGGCTGAACCTGCTGAAGCTGCACTTCTATGTCTACGGCTATATGGGCATTCTGGCGGGCGTTGCGGCGGTGGTGCAGGCGCAGATCACCCAGTCGGTGGCACCCAACTCGCTGTTTGGTTATGAGTTGACGGTGCTGGCGGCAGTAGTGCTGGGCGGAACCAGCATGTCCGGCGGGCGCGGCACCTTAATTGGTACGCTGCTGGGGGTGATTCTGCTCGCCTTCCTGCAGAACGGCTTAACGCTGCTTGGCGTCTCCTCTTACTGGCACACGGTCTTTAGCGGCGCGATCATTCTGGTCAGTATCAGCGCCACCGCGTGGCATGAAAAACGCAAACTCGCAAGGGAGCTATAAGATGAAATCCATCGTCCGAATTCTGCCCGGTGATGCCATCATCCGCTTGCAGTGCGTGATTATTGTCGTCGTCGCGCTGATCTTCTCTTTCCTGCTCGGCGGGCGCTTTTTCAGCGTCGCTAACTTCCAGTCCATCGGATCGCAGTTACCGATCCTCGGCATGCTGGCGCTCGGCATGGGGATAACCATGCTCACCGGCGGTATCAACCTGTCGATCATTGCCGGAGCCAACGCCTGTTCACTGGTGATGGCGGCGGTGATTGTGATGCACCCGGATAATCCGCTCTTTCTGGCATTAGCCCTGTTTGCCGGGCTGCTGACGGCGGTGGCGATTGGCGTGCTGAACGGCACCCTGGTCGCCTGGGTAGGCGTCTCGCCGATCCTCGCTACCCTCGGCACCATGACGCTTATCTCCGGGCTCAATATCCTGCTCTCTAACGGCACGGTGATCTCCGGCTTC
>Ga0157369_10000569_pt1 | contig 48601 bp, 32 predicted proteins | sample C25metaG_FD_113461 | JGI IMG/M metagenome (GOLD analysis project Ga0157369, IMG submission 113461) | Corn rhizosphere microbial communities from Kellogg Biological Station, Michigan, USA - C2-5 metaG | ecosystem: Host-associated > Plants > Roots > Rhizosphere > Soil | place: USA: Michigan... | reverse complement strand
GACGCGAACGTGCCCAAGTTCAATATTTGGCGGCAGCAGGCGGGCATCTTTCAGCAGACTGCAGCGTACGACAGCGGAGGCGCCGGATTGAATCTGACCGGTAGCGATCAGCCGGAACAGGTGCAAGGTGTGCATGTAAGCGCCGACTATTTTTCGGTTCTGGGCGCGCCCGTGCTTGCAGGGCGGACTTTTACCGCTGCCGAGGACAGCCCACACGGCGGAAATGTGGTCGTGCTCAGTTACGGTTTGTGGAAGCGGCGATTTGGCGGAGGTCGGGGCATCGTCGGAAACACTATTCAGCTCAATCAGCAGCCTTATCAGGTTGTGGGTGTGATCGGGCGCGAATTTGTCACCGATAATCCCGCCGATCTTTGGCTTCCGTTTCAGTTTGAAATGGCTTCGCAGGACCAGGCGCACTACTTCGGCGTGATTGCGCGCTTGAAGCCGGGCATGACTGTGCCGATGGCCAATGCGCAATTGAAACTCGCCGCCGACCAATACCGGACGATGTATCCCGGCACGTTAGGGCCGAACAATGGCTTCGCGGTGATTCTGTTGCAGGAACTGATGGTCCGCGATACGCGCTCGTCGCTCTACGTCCTTCTCGGCAGCGTCGGACTTGTGCTTTTGATTGCCTGCGCCAATGTTGCGAATCTGCTGCTGATTCGTGCCACCGCCCGCAAGCGGGAGTTGGCTACGCGCTCTGCGCTGGGCGCAGGACGCTGGCACATCATCCGCCAGCTGCTCACCGAGAGTCTGCTGGTGTCGCTCACTGGCGGAACTCTCGGACTCATCCTTGGATTCGCGGGGGTTCGGTTATTGCTGGCAATAAATCCCGGGAGCATCCCGCGTATCGGCGAAGGCGGATCTGCGGTCAAGGTCGATTTGAATGTGCTCCTTTTCACGCTCGGGGTCTCGCTGCTGACCGGAATTTTGTTTGGTCTGGTACCCGCCATCACCGCTTCACATAAGAATCTTGCGGCAGTTTTGAACGACAGCAGCAGCCGTGTAGGAGCGGGCTTTCGGAGCGGCAAGGTGCGTTCCGTTCTGGTGATTAGTGAGATGGCTCTTGCGCTCGTACTGGTCATAGGAGCGACCCTGCTCATTCGCACGTTTATGAAGCTGCAGTCGGTTGATCCTGGCTTCGACACGCACAACGTGCTCACCATGGCCATGTCGATCAGCGGCGATCGGTTTCTGAAGACCAGCGGCGTGGCGCAAGTGATCCACGATGGCATGGAGCGGATCAATGCGGTTCCGGGCGTTACCGCCACTGCCGCCGCATGCTGTCTGCCGCTGCAAGGTGGCTTTGGACTGCCTTTCAACATTGTGGGGCGGGCGAACGGTAACAATCCCAATACAGGTGGAGCGGGTTACTTTCCGGTCTCGTGGAGCTACTTTGATGTGTTCAAGGTGCCCATAGTGCGCGGGCGAAGTTTCACAGAACAAGACAACGGATCGGCGCCGGGTGTGGTTATCATCAACGAGGCGATGATGCGAGAATTCTGGCCCAAAGGCGATCCGCTCAACGATCGGCTCGAAATCGGAGCCGGCATGGGGCCGGTCTTCGTCGAACCACCGCGCCAGGTGATCGGCGTTGTCGGAGATACGCGCGACGGCGGACTCAACCAGGACCCGGGCCCGACGATGTATATCCCGGTGGCACAGATGCCCGATAAAGTTACAGAGCTCAACTCGCGCATAGCGCCTTTGTGGTGGATTGTGCGCACGCGGATGGAGCCGCACTTACTCACGGCCGCCGTCACTAGCGCGATCCGCGAAGCCACCGGCGGGTTGCCGGTGGCGCACATTCGCAGTATGGATGAGATCGTCGTGCTTACGACTTCGCGCGAACGCTTCAACATGCTGCTGCTCACTACCTTCGGCGCTTCGGCTTTACTGATGGCGGCGATCGGTATTTATGGACTCATGGCTTACTCGGTACAACAGCGCACACAGGAACTCGGCGTAAGGATGGCGCTGGGAGCGCAGGCTCCTGATATTCGCAACATGGTGATTCGCCAAGGAATGCTGCTCGCGGGGATCGGACTCGTCATTGGCATTGGCGGGGCATTCTGGCTGACGAAGTTCCTGACGGGATTCCTGTTTGGAGTGAAGCAATGGGATCCGATGGCATTTATTCTGACGCCCATCTTCTTGTGTGCAGTCGCACTCGTGGCAGTCTGGGTGCCAGCGAGAAAAGCAACGCGAGTCGATCCGATTTCAGCGTTGCGATTTGAATGATCATGAAAGGACGGATGCGATAAACCCGCTCGGGAATCACTAGCTCAAGTCGACATATGAAATCGCGATGATTCGCCCGTCAGTTTTCAGTCCACTGCTGCTTTCCGTATAAGGTCGCGCAATTTTCCGGTGATCTTGTCTGACGGGAGATCTCTTGACTCAGGCTTCTTCATGCGAAGCTAATCTCTTGCCACCCTGATGGCTGAGAGTCAAGAGAAGGGCAAGCTCCAAAGTAAACTGATAAAGAGGGCCTTGCGGCGCGGGAAGAATTACTGTCCCATGGTTGGGACCATGAAAAGAAATAGATGCCGCCTGCGCAATATCGGGCGCCGTCAATTCTGTTCCGCTGCGATGCGCCGCATGATGGTCTCTAGAGTTCGGATGCGTTCAGAAACGGGACGCAGGCCAACATGTGCTCCGATTTCAAGGTACTTCCCGGAGTTACTGTCATAGGCAGGCCATTGGGGCGCGCCATCAAAGTTGGGGTCGCCAGTTTTGACGAATTCGCCCCAATACCCGCGCATCAGATTTCTGAGACGTTTATCTTCGATCGTGTGTTCCCAGTCAGCCGGAAAGGAATCGCTCAAGAAGAAGAGCTCTTCGCCGTGGTGCGCTCCGAGTCGCGAACGTTTGCCGGGATTAACGTAGGTGAAGTAATACAAATATGACTTTTCGCGCGCTTCCGTCATAGCTTTCGCGATCGAATATGCTCCGCACGCAAATTCATCGCTCTCCAGACGCAAGAGACGCTTCGGCACGTCGGCGTCGGAGCTCGCCGGATAAAGTTGAAACTCTTCCTTCCAATATTGGCCCGTGTCTGCTTGCAGGTGTTTTCTGTAGTCAGCCGGAGTGCTCAAGCCCCTATGGCCGAAAACGGTGCCTTCGTCGGCGTTGCTCCCAACCAGAGTCGGGACATGCAACTGTTTCCCCTCCGCGAAGATTTGCTCCGGTTGTTTGGGAACGACCCAACCATCCACGATAGCGTCAAAGTGCAGCCCGGGATCGTGCTTCCATGCGTTCAAAATCTCATTCGCTGGAACTTGCCGTAGCGTCCGCAGAGTGCCGGGACCGCCAGGGACCCTGAGGTCCTTAGCAAGCCGCTCTCCGGAGGCCTCGCCGGTGGTCTCGATGAAGTTGTATGTGATCGGTGCGCGGATGTCCTCGGTGAGTATGTCTTGGCATTCTCCACTTTCAAGGATGGCGCCCTGGAATAGTCCTTGTGACATTGGAGACACCATCAGCAAGCAGATGTCGACCGCTCCTGCCGATTGACCCATGACCGTTACCCTGTCCGGGTCGCCGCCGAATTTCCGGATATTCTCCTTGACCCACCTCAATGCTTGCAACTGGTCGAGAAGGCCATAGTTTCCTGACGAGCGATGTTCTGATTCCGCGGTCAGTGCCGGATGAGCGAGGAATCCGAATGGGCCGAGCCGGTAGTTTGCGCTCACTACCACCAACCCCATCTGCGAAAGGGAGGGGGCGAGCGGCGTCATCTGACTGTAGCCCTGAGTATTGCTCCCGCCGTGGAAGTAGACGAGCACCGGGCGGTTCGCATCGGGGCGACCGTCAGTCGTCCAGATATTCAGGTACAAACAGTCCTCGCTGCCCTCGATGTACGAAAACCACTGCGCCGGAAGTTGCGGGCAAGGCAAACCGAAATTGTCGGCCTTGCGCGTTCCACTCCAGTTCGGCGCCGGCTGCGGAGGTTTCCAGCGAAGTGCGCCTATAGGTGGCGCCGCGTACGGAACACCCAGAAACGCGGCGCCGTGCGGGCTTGAACCGAAATGCATGCCTTCCACGAAGCCACTTTGAATCTTGGCAACTGGCCGTTGCTTGCTCTGTGCCGCAAGAATGCCGATGTAGCCGAGTTGCAGGCAAATCAGACATGCGGCGGTCCACGTCGATCTCCAGCTCATAACATCCTCTCGGTATCATCGCTTCAAGGATTCGCTCGCAAATATTCCCCGCGGAATACCACGTTCCAAGTCCCGCCGTTGTCGCTGGATTTCTCCCAGGTCTGCTCGACCTTGCTCGGATTCAGCCGTGTTACTTTGACTCGATTCAATACTTTTACCCCATTGGCTCCGCGACTTGTTCCTTCAAATTCCGCTGTGCCGTCGGCGACCTTGCCAGAGGTAAACACGTGAACTCGACCTTCGTTGTCGGCGAACATTCCGTACCAGATCTTGTCGTCGGCGCTGTATCCAAAGACGTTCTGCCCGCGGTGACCTCGTCCGCCATCCCAGTTCTCGACTACCAGGCATTTGTCGAGCGAAAGAGTCACGGTGCTGTGAGCGTTCCCAGACGAACCCTCGCCGCCAATCTTCCAACTGCCGAGCCAATAATCAAGTTGCCGATTTGCCGAATTCGCAGCACACGAATCGGCATCAGTGGCGGCAAATCCGTTTGTTGCGAATGCCAAACCCGACAGAGCAACAAGAAAGATGGATTTCGAAGCGCCGCTCTTAAAAATCAGGATCAGTTTATTCATGGAACTCCTCCAGAGATCGAACATCACGATTGCTTGGTTGCGTTTCCCGATTCGCGTTTTTACGCGGGCGACGCCGTTGGTCGTCGAGCACGGAATCGGAATGCTTGCGAGTTCCTTCGCACTTCTAAGACTTCAAAACCCGCACTCTGCAAGCGCACGCCAAAGGTATCGGGATTTACGGGAACAAGCGTGTCGCCAATATGAATGATCTTCATAAACCAGTTCTGAAGACTGTCGCTGCCCACAAAGAAACCGCCGGGTTTCAAGACGCGGAGTACTTCCGCGAGGACCTTGTTTTGCAGTTCTCGGGAAGGAACGTGATGCAGCATGGTGAACGAAACTGCGCCAGAGAACTCCGACTCTACAAAAGGCATTTTCGTCGCATCACCTTCGATGACTTGAACGTTGCTTCCTTTCAGCCGCGAGCTCAGGGAACTGGCCAATGCCGCATCAATTTCCAATGATGTGAGTTGAGGCACCATGGTTCGCAACAGGTCCGTTGTCAATCCTGGGCCTGGGCCAATTTCCAACACATTCGAACCTAGGTCGGTATCACCGAGAGCCCACGGAAGTCTTTGTGCAACCGTGCTGCGCCAAAGGTCAGAACGGCACAGCCATTGGTGTAAGCGGTTCATGTTCCCCCAAAACAGAAAGCTTGTCCCCAGCGTACCGATGGCCCGTTATGCGTACTTTCGATAAGATGACAATAGATGTCGCAAAAACGTCAAAGAGGCTTTTTCGATCGCTCGGACGATCTTAAGTCAGCAATCACAACTCTTACCTACGACTATCCCGCCGGCCACGTCGTACCCTTGCACTTTCACGATCGCGATCAACTCGTCTATGCGTCGCGCGGAGTCATGGCGGTTCGTACTGGAAACGGAACGTGGGTGGTCCCTCCTCACCGTGCGGTCTGGATTCCGGCCGAGATTCCGCACACGATCACGATGTCAGGTTTGGTGGCGATGCGAACCCTGTATCTGAAGCCGCGTCTCGCAAGGAGCCTGCCCCGAAATTGTTGTGTGATCAATGTCTCAACTCTGCTCAAGGAACTGATTCTTTACGCATGTTCTGTGCGTACCTTGAAGAAATCGGTGAAATGGCAGATGCACCTGGTGGCGGTCATCCTTCATCAACTGGAAGCGGTGCAAACAATCCCCTTGCAACTTCCGCATTTGTCCGATCCGCGGCTGGTTCGAATTGCAGAGATACTGATGAGCGATCCTCGCGATTCTCGCACCCTCGCTCAGCTGTGCAAAGCGACTGGTGCTGGGAAGCGCACTGTCGAAAGACTGTTCCAGCAGCAGATCGGTATGACGTTTGGGAAGTGGCGGCAGCAACTTCGGCTCATGCGGGGGATGTGGCTTTTGGCCGAGGGCGCAAAAGTGACACACGCGGCTCTGGAGTCTGGTTATGATACGCCGAGCGCTTTCACTTCCATGTTCAGGAAAGCCTTGGGAATCCCGCCAAGTTCCTATTTTAGGTAGACGCGGAAACTGAATAATGAGCGTCGGAGGGCGGAGCTCGCGCTATCGGCGAGAGCACTAGGTGCCGCCTTGAAAGGATTAGTGGGTCGGATGCGAGGAACGATTCGAGCGTGAGCGCGGCAGCGACCCAGATTTCGCGGCATGGGGGTGCTCTAGTGTGCGAGAACACCGATGTTACGCAGACCAGCCTGACTCCGTATCGCCCCTGCCAGCTTGCGAGAAGCCGCTGTGTGGACTACTTCAGAGCGCCTGAAAATAGTGATGAGAGACCGGAGCCACCCTTCTTCCCAATGTAGTTCTCCATTATCGGAGCGAACTTCCCGATCATAGAAGGCGAGAGTCCGATAGATTGGAAGCAAGGTTAGTTGCGGACCCTGGCATGCCTGGTGCCAAGGAACCCGTCGCCGAGGCTCCTCCGGCGGCGGGCGCAGCGTTCAGAAAGCCCCCCATGCCGGGCACGACAGCGGCTAATTTGTTGAAGTCGCCTGCTGAAAGGTGAGTCTTCCTAATCCGAAAATCGCACCGGCGCCGCCTTTTGCCTGAGTTGGCGTCACCTTTAGCTCATTCGAAAGCTGATTGATTAATTCGGGGTCGGGATTCTTAGGATTAGCGGCCGTGGTTGCTTGAGCGTGGAGCACGCCGACTAAGATGATGCCGCAGAGAGCGGCTCTCGAGGACGTGCCAACGTTAATACCGATTTTCATGGCTGCTCCTTCCCTCCAGTTTCGGTCATGAGCTTGCGAAGCAACCTTCAGGCTATGACGTCGAGGCCAATATTCCGCCTGTCATCAATGTCAGGTAAAGACTGGAGAAAATTGCGTTTTGCGAGCGGCCCGCGTGGACTGAATCTCGATCGTCCCCATCATCTCCAAAGAGGGTACCTCTAGAAAGTGGCGTACCCCCGGAATATCGCCGAAGCCAATTGTCGCTGCCTTCAGCTTCTTCGCTCGCCGAACGAAGGCCGTAAGCGAGACCGTGATGCTCCCGAAGTTCGCGCAAGCTGATGCCGATTCGACGAATTCGTTGCTCACTACCCCACCATCAGGGATGTTCGACACTGGGTTGTCCGCTCCTCTAAGCCTGAAGGGCGCGTTGCAGTCTTGTTCTTTCTGCCAGGTGGTCATTAACCCTATCGGGGCGCCCCGCTTTCATGTGCATCACGAGCAGGATGAATGGATCTATGTCATGACGGGTGAATTCGTCGCCAAGGTTGGCGGCGAGCGCATGCGTCTGAAAGCCGGCGATTCCTTGCTGATGCCAAGGTCCCGCGCCGTTCATGCGGTGCCAAGGTTGTGGGCGGACTTTCAAGCCAGGAAAGAAATAGAAAAGCCCGCCGCGCTGAAAAAGGCCGCGGGCTTTTTGCGTGGGGCGGGCGTGACCATCAGAGCCAGCCCTGACCTGAAGTGAGCGATCAAAAGGAACCGCACTCATCCCCAGATGGGCGGTAACGAAACGCTACACGCTGGCTAAAGGGGCGGTCAATTATCCGAAAGATGTAGGCTGCTTTTGCCAACGGCATCGGCCACGGCAAAGAAGAAATAAGGCCAGCCTGAGGAGACCTGGCTGGCCCATTCGGAGAAGCGAACTAAAACCTGACGCCTTCCCCCAAGAAGGCGCAAGATCACCCTATGTTCTGTGTCCGTCGCGGTCAATTCCCCAAACGGTGTAGGCAAGTGTTACGGAGGTACATCGGGTAAGTCTGGTAGGGCACCTAGCATGGGGCGGGCGATTTTCATGCTGCTCCATCGTCACCACATCGTCACCAAAAAGAGCCTATTGCTGGAAAACTGGCGTACCAGCCGGAACAATTTTGAACCAAATTGCTAGGGCTAGATTAGCCGTCCTAGGATTCGTTCCAAAGCCTCAATTTGATTGATCCCTGCCGGGTCGTGTGCTCTGGCAGGCGCCCGGAGTTGTGTGCGTACGTTATACGTTTGTAGCCGAACTCAGCCGGAGTACGCCTCGGACCCTTTGGCCTCCGAGGTAGCTCCGATGGGTCCGAATGGCCGATATTTGGCGGTCCGAGGTTTGTCCGAGCGTGGCTATGTTCGGACCCGCAACATGCAGAATTTGGGCCAAATTTGGGGAGTTAGCCTCCTAAAGCTCCGAATTTCAGGTCCAGCCGTGCGGCAATTCATCACAAGAATAGTGTTTACATGACTTCGCCATGACGGTCGGCAACTGGGATTTGGCATTTACGATGGACGGACGCCAAACCCTTCAGTTACTAGATATGATTAAGCAAGATTAGAACGGACAGGACAATGCGAAGACGTGCGGTTCTTGTTGGCGTAGGACTTGTCGCCATAGCCTTTGTCGTTTTCGGACTCTACGCTCTTCGTAATACTTTCACGGACCATCTTGCGTTTGTCTATTTCGGACGCGGGACGCAACTCTCAAAACTGGACGCAGACAAACTGGAACAAGACCTGAAATCTGATCCGAACAGCTTTGCCGATCGGATCGAGCTGTTGGCGTTTTACAGTTTCAAGATTACTGGGGACGGCCTGACATCCGAAGAACTGGCAAACCGTCGAGAGCATATATTGTGGGTTATAGCGCACCAACCCGCATCGACTTTTGCAGCTGATGATGCAGCAGCATTTGATCCAGACGGCCATGATCCCGAAGGGCTGCAACAAGGCAAGAAGTTGTGGTTGCAACAAGTGCAGACCAGACCAACGGATACCCGCATTCTGTATAACGCAGGTCGGTTTTTCGCATGGGTTGATGACTGGCCGCAATCCGAAGACCTAATGGAACGTGCCTACGCCATAACACCTACCAACCATGCTATCGCCTCATTTCTTGCCGAACTCTATTGGAGAGCAGCGAGGCATTCCTCCACTAGCCAGCAAGTCACAGCTATGGCTGCGAAGTCTCTCAAAGTTTTTGAACAGGCTTTGCGAGATACCCACAATTCGCGTGAACGGCTGAATGATCTACCTGATGCAGCTCAGGCTGCGTTCGAAGCAGAGGACTTCGAACGGGCGACCGCCTACTCGAAAGAAGCACTGAGCCTTGCTGAGCAACCCGAGTATGCTGACAACAATGCAGACGCAATTCACTACGGCAATATCGTGCTCGGGAGGATTGCCCTACGACAGGGAAATGTCCCGGCTGCATCGGCGTACCTTCTGAAAGCCGCCAAGATAAGTGGAAATCCCCATCTGGATACGTTTGGGCCCAACATGATCCTGGCGAAAGAGCTGCTTGAAACAGGCGAGCGCAAGTCAGTGTTGGAGTATTTTGATTTGTGCGGGAAATTTTGGGCCCATGACGACAAAAAGCTAGATCAATGGCGCGCTGCCGTTACCGCAGGGACTGATCCCAACTTTGCAGCCAATCTTCGCTATTGACGATTGCTGACAACATTCCTCAAAAACCGCTGAAGCGAGGACGACTATGTTTAGAAATGAATGTTTTCTGAGCATCTATAGGTCTCCTTTTTTGTGAATCAGCTGTGTCTCTCGAAAAGCACTCTCCTATTCGCCTGCTCTCGGGCGAAGGGTCCCGCGTCGCAAGGAGCGTTCCTTCATCAAGACAAAGAAAACTGGGACCAGGATCAGAACATGAACGGTCGAAGTAATCATCCCGCCGACTATGGGAGCTGCAATCGGCTTCATTACGTCGGAGCCTATCCCGCTCGCCCACAGGATCGGAATCAAGCTGGCCAGTACCGCACTCACAGTCATTAGTTTTGGGCGGAGCCGTTGCACGGCGCCTTCAATGGCAGCTTCGTGGATGTCGGCATCGGTGAGAGTTCGCCCAGACATGATCCGTTTATCCAGAGACTCGTGGAGATAAACGACCATCACAACGCCGGTCTCCACTGCTATTCCGAACAACGCGATGTAACCTACCCAGACTGCGACGCTGAAGTTGTACCCAAGCAGCCATTGCAAAATCAGTCCGCCGGTCATTGCGTAGAAGGTCGGGAATATCAGCACCATTGCCTCAACCACGGAATGAAAAACCATGAAGAGGAGCATGAAGATAACGAAGAAAACTACCGGAAGAATCACCTTGAGCCGGTCTTTCGCTCGCAGCTGGAATTCATATTCTCCCGACCACTGATACGTGTATCCCGCGGGCAGGTGCAGTTTCTGCTGAAGCATTTGGCTGGCCTGGTTTACAAAACCGCCATAGTCGGTTGTGTTGAGATCAATGTAGATGTAGCCGGTCAACTGGCCGTCTTCATCGCGGATCATCGCCGGGCCACGCGAGAAGGAAACCTTGGCCACTTCTGAAATTGGAATCTGCGCGCCTGATGGAGTGGCAACCAGCACGCGACTGAGTTCTTCCAGGTTGTCGCGGAAATCGCGTTGATAGCGGACATTCATCGGGTAGCGTCGGCGCCCTTCGATGTTCTCGGCAACGTTCATGCCACCAATGCCGGATGTAACCGCTTGTTGCACATCGGCAATGGTCAAGCCGTATTTCGCCGCCTCAGGCCGGTTCACCTCAACGTTGACGTAGAAACCCTGCGAGACCCGCTCAGCGAAAACTGACCTCACCTGCGACATTCCTGCGAAGATCTGTTGCACCTGTGCTCCGAGCTGCTGGATCTGATCGAGATTGGTGCCTTGAAGCTTCATGCCTACGGGCGTTTTAATCCCAGTCAAAGCCATATCGAGTCGATTTTCTACAGGCATGGTCCACGTGTTGGTGAGGCCAGGAAACTGGAGCTTGGCATCCATTTCGCCGATGAGCTTTTGGTAGGTCATCCCTGGCCGCCAGTTCTCGCGCGGTTTGAGCATTACGGTGGTGTCGTACATGTCGAGCGGGGCATTGTCGGTCGCACTATCCGAGCGTCCTACAGCTCCAAAGACAGACTCTACTTCAGGGAAGGACCGCAGAACGCGATCCTGCTCCTGCAAGAGCTGCGATGCCTGCGTGATGGAAATGCCCGGAAGCGATGTGGGCATGTAAAGCGAAGAACCTTCAAACAAGGGCGGCATGAACTGGCTTCCCAGCCTGAATATCAACGGGAACGTCAGCAACAGGAAAGCAAGGTTGAGCAGTAGCGTGGTCTTGCGGTATCTCAAGCAGAGTTGCAATATGGGCAGATAGATTGCCTGAGTAACTTTAGAAATGGGATTCTCTGATTCTGGACGCAGTTTTCCCCGAATGAACATGACCATCAGAATGGGAACTAGAGTGATCGCAAGCAATGAAGAGAAGCCAACTGCCAGGGTTTTCGTCCAGGCCAACGGACGAAACATGCGTCCTTCTTGCGCTTCGAGCAGAAAGACGGGAAGGAACGAAACGACAATTATCAGCAAGGAGAAGAACAGCGCGGGCCCGACTTGTTTGGCTGCATCAATGAGAATTCGTACGCGCTCCCGCTCGGCTTGTTTCGAACCTGCTTTTGCCGAGTGTTCCGCCAGCGTCGGTCCATTCAAGTAATCTGGTTCGGTGGAAACTTCGTGCCCCGGCGGGTGATCAGACAAATGCCGATACCCATTTTCGACCATCACAATCGCGGCATCCACCAACACTCCAATCGCCAGTGCCAGCCCGCCCAGCGACATGATGTTGGAGCTAACGCCTAGGTAGTACATGGGCACAAACGAGATCACGAGCGCAATCGGCGAAGTTAGGATCGGGATCAGCGCTGAGCGGAAGTGAAACAGAAAGACGATGATGACGACAGAAACGATGACAGCTTCCTCGAACAGACTGCGCTTGAGCGTGCTGATCGATTCGCTGATCAACGCTCCGCGGTCGTAGCCGGAGATGATTTCGACTCCCGGAGGCAATGATGGTTTGATCTGAGCGAGTTTCTTTTTGACGCCCTCGATCACATTCAACGCATTCAGTCCGTAGCGCATGACGACGATGCCGCCCACGGTCTCGCCTTCACCGTTCCACTCCGCTACGCCTTCGCGAATGTCAGGGCCGAAAGCAACTGTTCCAAGGTCCTTAAGCAAAACAGGCGTTCCGTTTTTGGCCATAACGGGAACGTTCGCAAGATCGTCCAAGGACGTGAGATAGCCGAGGCCACGAACCATGTAGCGTGTTCCGCTCAACTCCAGAACCCGCCCTCCCACTTCGTTAGTGCTGGACTTCACACGATCAATGACAGTAGAGAGCGAAATGCCGTACGCAAGCAGCTTGTTCGGATCGACGTTCACCTGGTACTGGCGCACGAACCCGCCGATACTCGCGACTTCCGCTACTCCTGGAACGGTCTCAAGCTGATAGCGTAGATGCCAGTCCTGCAGGCTCCGCAGATCAGCAAGACTCTGGGTGTGACTGCGATCAACCAATGCGTATTCATAGACCCACCCGGCGCCGGTGGCGTCAGGTCCGATCATTGGATGCACGCTCGGGGGCAACCTGCCAGCGATGGTCTGCAAGTATTCGATTACTCGCGAGCGTGCCCAATAGATATCAGTGCGATCTTCAAACACCACGAAGACATACGAGTCGTTGAACATCGTTTGCGCGCGCACCGCCTTCACATGTGGCGCAGCGAGCAACGCCGTCACAATTGGGTAGGTGACCTGGTCTTCGATGATGTTTGGCGGTTCACCCTCCCAATTGGTGTGAATGATGACCTGAACATCGGAAATATCTGGCAGGGCGTCAAGGGGGATGTGGCCGAGGGACCAGATTCCAGCGAAGACCAACAAGGCCACGGCAGTAAACACTAGAAAGCGATTGTGTGCGCACCACTCAATAATTCGGGAGACCATGACTACATACCTCCCGTGGCATTGACGCTCATTTGCTTGTTGGTAACGACCTGCCCATTTTGTTGCGCGCGGATCGTGACCTCCCAAGTACCGCCAGAACCGAGATCGCCTTTGCCTTCGTACATTCCACCACCTTTGTCGCTGGCGTTGATTACCGTTTTCATGGCGGCCATTCCCATGGCGGGCATCGCCGCCATATAGAAGGTGACGGTCACGTTGGCTCCAGCGAGCGGCTTTCCTTCCTGTGTCGTGAGCTTCACGTGCACAGTGTTACTGCCCTTATGCGGAGGCGAGGGATTAGTGGTCAGCTCTACGTTCGCCTGCTGTTGTGCCGGAGCATTCATGGATGCAGCTTGGCCGGCTCCAGGAGGAGGAGGAACAAACGCGCCCGCAGCTGCTTGCAATTGCGCTTCAGAATCGATCAGGAAATTTGCCGAGGTAACGATCTGTTCATCAGCCTTAAGCCCCTTGCTGACCACGATCTGATCGCCCACCTGCGGCCCGAACTCAACTTCACGCGGCTCAATACTCCCTTCTCCTTGGTAGACGAAGACTAGGTTCTTGGTCCCCGAGTGAAATGCAGCCGAGGCTGGAATCACAAGTTGATCACCCATCGGTAATTTCACGTGAACATTCACGTACATCCCTGGGCGAAGCTTGAGACCAGAGTTCGGAAACACCAATCGCACCGGGAGGGTGCGCGTGTTCATATCCAACTGTGGAAGCAGGTAATCCACGTGCCCCTTGAAGACCCGGCCAGGGTAGGCATCAAGGGTGATCTCTGCTGGATCGCCCGGCTTGATTTTGCCGGCATCGCTTTGGAAGATTTGTGCGAGCACCCAAACGTCAGAAAGGTCGGCAACTGTGTACAACATGGTCTCCGGTTGCACGTACAGGTTCGGCAATGCCTTCTTATCCGTGACGTACCCGGAGACGGAAGAAAAGATCGTAAGGTCTGTAATCGGCTTTCCAGTACGATCCAACTGTTCGATCTCAGCGGGAGAAATTTCCCATTGCAGGAGCCTTTCCCTAGCAGCTTTCAAGAGCGACGAGGCGCCGGAGGCAACGTTACCCACCGTGCTGTCTTGCAGAGATTCGGAGTTTTGCTTGGCGACTAAATATTCCTGTTCCGTCAATACCAAATCAGGGCTGTAGATTGTGAATAAAGGCTGGCCTTTCCTTACGAAGTTGCCAGTCGCATCGGCATAGACTCTGCGAATCCATCCGGCGAAACGCGTCTGCACATAAGCCAACCGCCGCTCATCGACTTCTACATTGCCGTAAAAACGCAGCTCCGAACTGACAGCCTTCGATTCAACTTTGCCCAGTACAATGCCAATGCTCTGCATGCGTTGCGGCGTCAACTGGATTGGAGCTAGTGGCGTTTCTTGCGCGTTGCTTGCGCCCGTTTCACCTGGTGAAGAGCCTTGGCCCGAATCAGAGGTATTCGGCGCCGACGACTGGGGCATAGTCATGCCTGTCGAAGAGCTGCCGCGCGGCGACTCGCCATTGAGGCGGCTTAGTTGCCACCACAAGGCCAGAGAAACCAGGGCGAGCACAACGGTCGCACTCACCGCAACCCAAAACCATCGCCGATAAGGATTAGGTTCGCGAAGGAGCATGTTTGGTTCTTTATCCATGTTCGATTCATTCACATTCATCGGGAAATTGCGCTGGTTCATGGAATTTCCACCCCCGTCAGGCTTTCCAGTTGTGCCAGGGCCGATTCATGATCCGCAATCTCACTCCGATATTCGAGGTCAAGGTTCAAGACATCCAAGAATGCGGACAGCAAACTCTCGAAGTCCTGCCGGTTCGATTGATAAGCGGCGAGGGCAGAGCGAAAAGTCGCCTGCGATTGCGGAACGAGGCCTTCTTTGTAAATCTTCAGACGTTCTTCAGAAGTCTTGGCCTGCACGTATTGCTGCTGCACTTCCGACAGCACGCGCTGCGATTCGGAGTCGAGTTCCCGTCGCGCCTGCTCCTGCTTCTGCTGTGCTTCGGCCAGTTCCGCCTTCTGGCGTCCGCGATTGGGTAGGCGAATGCCAAATGTTGCCATGTAGTAATCACGGAACTTATCTGACGTGTGTTCGTAGGTATAAGCGACGTTGAAATCTGGCCGAAAATTCTTGTGCGCCAACTCGATTTGCGTGGCCTGTGCCTGGACGGATGCTTTTTTCGAGCGAACGTCAGGATTCTGTTCACGAGCCTTCTGCAAAAGATCGTCCGCGGTGTATGAAAGCGTTCGAAGCGTGAGCGCTTCAGTCATGATGTCAGCAGAGTCCTGCGGGCGCCCTAGAAGCTGCTTGAGCTGGGCTTCGAGCATGCCTTCTTGTTCGTGGTGATGCGCGATCTCCTGAAGGATCTTCGTGTGCTGCAACTGCGCTTTCAAGACGTCCTGCTGATTGCCTTGTCCTACCCGGTAACGGGCTTCAGTCGCCTGCTCCACCTGATTCAACAGCGCATCACTTTTCTGAAGGACACCCAAGGTTTGCTGAATGTAAGCGAGACGAAAATATACCGTCCTCAGATTGCCGAGTACCATTCGGCGGACGGAATCGGCTTGAGCTTCCAGGGAGTCCGCTTCATGTTTCGCCACTTGGACGCGCAACGGACGCTTACCGGGATAGGGCAAATCCTGTGAAGCACCAAAGCCGATGTAGGCGAAATCGCTGGTGCTGTAACCGGCGAAGGGACGCGGGCTGCCGACCGCGAACTGCTGCAGCGACAGTTGGGTCTCGGGGAGAGCCGAAACCTGCTTGGGAACATTTCGAGACGCCTGCCAGGCGTGGATTGAAGCCGCAAGTTGCGGGTTTTTCTGCTCCGCTTCTTGCACGAGTTCAAGCAGCGAGCTGGGCGTTCCCATTTGCCCTGGCATGGCAGGAGCTTCCGCCGGAGTAGGCGAACCTGGCGGATTCGACGGTTCCTGCGCGTTAGCGTTGCTGCCAAGAACCATTGTTCCAAGAAGTAAAGCCGCTCTAGTCAACGAACGATGAGTAAAACTGAAAACACTTCGGTACGAGCCAATGGCTTGCATCTTTCCTCCGCATCACAGATAGGAGTTTGTAAGCGCACGTACATGTGGACACACGGGTGCGTCAGAGCCGAGAGGAAAGAAGATCAGATTCTAAGGATGGGAATAGACGCTGGCGGCGAGATCGGTGGCGAGTGGATATCAGCCGTCCAGGAAGCCGAATTCGATACCTGTAGCGATGGAATCCTGAACGTATGGTCGAGCAGGTACGGCACAGTGAGCGCTACGTGAACTAGGTTCACGTCCGACGAACTCTTGATCGCTGCGAAATGATCTGGGAGGGGCGCCGTTTGGCAACAGGAATGAGATTGCGGCATTCCTGTCTTTCCGCATTCCTGGGCCATGCGCTTGCAACAGTCTTGCTCCGTAGCGGTCATGCCGGCTGCTGGTATGAGGCAAGCCATGATTGGCGTTGCCAGCAAAAGGAGCGAAAGCAATGCAACGGCGAGTTTGAAGGCTGCCCTCATCGTCTCTCCAGAGTATAGGTTGACCTCTCAGTTGGACGCAACAACAACAAGTAGGTTGCAGGTAACCATCGTCTACCAAGTACAACATGTTCGGATTCAAAGATTTGCAGGTAAGGAAAACTTGGAAGTAGGGAACTGGACTGGAACCTGCGACTGGTTTCCGTATTGCCCGCCACTCAGCAACAATGGAGGTTTTGATCTCTTCTTGCCAATCAGTCGTTGCGGAGCGCTATCATCGGATTAATGCGCGATGCCCGCCGAGCCGGAACATAGCCAGCCACGATTGCTACGGTAGTCAGAAGCAAAATGGTGCTGGTGAATGTCGGCGGATCGTTGGGCTGAACGGCAAACAACAGCGAGGTAATCGCCCGCGCCATAGCAAATGATGCAACTGCACCGAGCACAATTCCAATCAACGCAAGCCGCAAAGTCTTGGCGATCACTCGCAATTGAACGTTTGCCACCGTTGCCCCCAGAGCCATGCGAATGCCAATTTCCTGCGTTTGCCGGGTAACGGAGTAAGAGATTACTCCATAAATTCCCAGTGAAGCCAGCACTAGGCCAAGCACCGCAAATATTCCGACCAGCGAAACAAAGAACCGCCGCGGTGAAACCGAATGGTCCACTATGTTCTGCATCGGCCGGAACTCGGTGGCGGGCTGGGCAGGATTGATTGAGCGCAGTGTAGCCATCACGCTAGATGCCAGCACATTGGGCGAAAGTTTCGTTCTGACGACAAGCCGCGCCCCCACAGGTCCATTCTGCATTACGGGCAAATACATTTGCCAACCTGGTGCAGTTTCAGCACTGCTTTCGCGAACGTCCGCTACTACGCCTATGACGCGCGTATCCATGCCACTGACCAGAGCCATGCGTCCAACGGGGTCTTCCCCTGGCCACAAATAGCGAGCCGCCGTTTGATTGATGATCACAACACGTTCCTTGCCCGTCTCGTCTTGCCAACTTATGTCGCGGCCGGCAAGCATGCGTATACCCATGACGTTGAGATACCCTGGAGTAACCACGTACACAAACGTCGCCGGCAACTCTCCTGGTTTATATTCCTTTCCCTTGGCGCTCAGGCCCCATGAGCGGTTCATGTCGAGCGGTAGATTGTCTGCGACGCCGGTGGCTTCGATGCCGGGAACCGCGAGAATCCGCTGCAGCATGTCCCTCAAAACAGCCCCACGACGTTCCGGTTTACTATCGTCGAAGTCAACCTTGATTGCCGCCGTACGGCTGGGCTCGAACCCCAAATCCACATCCAACACACGCAGGAAGCTGTGCAGTAGTAATCCGGCGCCCACAAGCAACACGCACGCCAGAGATAATTCAGAAATCACCAAAGCCGCGCGTAAGGTCTCATGTTTCTTGCCTTCACTTAACCCCTGCCCGCTGTCTTTCAGCGCTTCCTGCAAATTGCTTCGCGACATTTTGAGCCCAGGAACCAGGCCGAAAATCATCGCTGTCGCGATCGTGATGAGCAGAGTCCAAACCAACGCACTTCCGTCCAAAGTCACACTGCTAAGCAAGGGGAGTGCAATCGAACCCTGATGCGCCAGATAAAAAGTAAGTCCGCAAGCCAACCCCAACCCGAGCAGGGCTCCAATTGCAGACAACACTATACTTTCGGTAAGAAGCTGTCTTACCAATCGTCCGCGCCCGGCGCCGAGTGCGCTGCGCATAGCAAATTCTTTGCCCCGAGCCGCCGCTCGCGCCAACATCAAATTTGAAAGGTTGACGCAGACAATCAGCAGGATTAGTCCCACTGCACACCACAGCACAATTAACGAACGCCGTAATTTACCACTGACGTAGTCCTTCAGGATCGATAACTTCCCGGTATAGTTGCCCCCCCAGTCAGGGTGTTTAAAGCTGAACAGTAGCCGCGGGAATAGAAGATCAGCTTCCGCCTGTGCCTGCCCGATGCTCACGCCAGGTTTAAGCCGTCCAATCAGGGCAAGCGTATTTCCCCAATCCTCCATGTCGTCCAAGATTGCCGGCCCATAAGTATCGATTTTCGAGCCTGGAGAGAATACCGAACCAAAATCAAATGTCTCCGGCACCACGCCGACGATGGTTACCGATCGGCCGTCGAAGTTCACGGCTTTACCTACGATGTCTGGGTCGCCGCCAAATTCGCGTTTCCAAAATGCGTAACCCAACAACGTCACGGGAGCGGCATTCTTCTGACATTCTTCAGGCCTGAATAGGCGGCCGAGTATTGGCTGCACACCAAGCGTCTGGAAGAAGTTCCCATTTACAAGGATTCCCGATAGCAGGAGCGGTTCCCCCCGGCCCATGAGCCGCGTATTGTCGCTGGTAGAAAAAGCAAAATAGCCGGTCACATCCTGAAATGAACGTTGTTGCGAGAGAAATGCTTTATAGGCGTCGGTCGAATACGTCTGCGAGGAGAGGCCGCCTTTTCCCGGAAGGCCCGTGATCCAGACCAATTGCTGCGGATCACGAAACGGCAACGGCCGCAACAGGATGGTATTCACCACGCTGAAAACCGCGACATTCGCGCCAATGCCGAAACTGAGAATCAAGATGGCAATTGCCGCGAAGCCTGGATCGCGTCGCAGCGCGCGGAATGTGTAGCGCAGGTCTTGCGACAATACGTCGAGCCACAGAAACCCGCGTGCCTCACGATGCTGCTGCTTCGCCTGCTCCACTCCTCCAAACCTGACGGACGCTTGCCGGCGAGCCTCTTCGACGGACATGCCTTGCTTCAGGTTCTCCTCGATCGCAATCTCCAGATGGGAGGCCATCTCCATATCGAGTTCCTGATCTATTTGCGGGTGAGAGAACGAAGCGCGCAAACGTTGAAGCAGAAGTTTCAACCAGGTCATTTGTGTTCTCCCTGCATCGCCAGCACTCGCCCCATCACATCGCAAAGCCGCTGCCACTGCACGGCATCCTCTGCCAGTTGTTTACCGCCCTTTTTAGTAATCGCATAAAACTTGGCTTTTCGATTGTTGTCGGAAGTGCCCCACTCAGCGGAAATCCACCCCCGTTCTTGCAGACGAACAAGGGATGCGTAGATGGTGCCCTGGTTTAACAGCACCTCATTGCCGCTGACTTGCTCAATCCGCCGGGCAATGCCGTACCCGTGTTGTGGCCCCATTGAAACCAGGGTCTGGAGCACCATCAGATCCAAGGTGCCCTGTAACAAGTCGAGTTTGGATTTGGCCATGAATTGTCCCTGTGGTGCTACCACAGAAGAATGACATACATCCTGTGGGAGTACAACAGGAGAGACGGGCTTATTGAGAAAAGGTCAACAACTATGCCTTCCAAAGAATGGGGGACTCGCTTTCAGAGTTCTTGAATGATTGCAGCCAGCCTGCGCATTAGGATTTCGTGCGTCCTCTCCGACCGACGCCTGGCAGAGGACAAGCATGAATTCTGGGTGGCAGCTTACGGTCTCTCCGTCACCGGCTTCTCTCCCGCTCGTGGCAGGGGAGCCATTTTGCCTCCCAAGGCTTCACCCTCAAGCAGGGCGGCTAAGTCCGGGTAAGCGTAAATAGTCGGGGAGTGTTGCTCCATGAGGCCACCTGTGTCCGCAGTCGGACCGTAGGTGCTGTGCACCGAGCGCCGGAGCATGCGCAACATGGCCATCTGTTGCCCACGATGCTGCGATGTGTGGCACAGCCGCCGCGTCATTATCCACGCCCGTGAACGCCGCGCATCGAAAAACTTCGTCTCCTCCTCCCACCACGCGCCTTCTTTCTGCTGCAGGACAACCAGACGCTTGCCGCTATCTTCGGCATAGCGATGGATAAACTCCAACCTTGTTTCCTGCTGAGGCAGCGGAGGTGCCTGCACGTCAACCCCAAGCATGGTGCGGAACCAAAAGTCCTCGCCTTTGCACTGGTGCACCATGTGCTCGTGGATGCTGCGCCCGCGAGTATCTGTGGGATGCGGCCGCACGGGCAAGTCTTCTTCGAGGAATTCGCTCCACACGCTCAACACTTTGATCCGCTCCGTGGCGTAGGTGTCGACGAGAAAGGAGTACGGCATTAAAGGATGATCCTCCAGTTGTTGGCTCCAACTATGGCAATCTTTCGCTCCAGCCAGTCGAGCACACACTTGCACACCTTGCTACAAACTTGGATGCGCCGCGTGAAGGAATGTCACAAATCTTGTAGGGAGTGGGAGCCGGATTCAGAGGAGTGACGTTCAAGAACTGCACACAAAAGTTGGACAACGGTTGGACAACTTGGCTTTTAGCATGTTCTCTTCGAGAACGTCCAGGTGATTTATGAAGGTGGGCCAACTTCTCTGGTAGGCGTTGCGTTTGTTAACTGCACCTTCGAAATGCGGTACAACCCCAATTCAAATATCTTGGACAATCAACTTTTGGCGTACAACTTCGTAAACTTAAAACTTCCTCCTCACTAGTTCACGCAGTGAGCCCTTTGCGGCACAACACGATACTCCCTGTCCCTGTTCAGGTGAGGTAAGCGAACGTGGCTGGATGATCGGGGATCTGCACAGGATTGCCTGGATCACGGCATGATGCTGCAGTGATTCGAAGCTGCCACAACCGCGCGCGAAAGTGTAGCCCGCCCCCGCCCCGCTCAACGTAACGCACCCCGCATGCAATGCCAGCATCCCGCCTGATAAGCAGGTGCGAATCGATTTCGAGCACACGCGCTGCCCAGGGTGCGGGCAGACTTTCACGCCAGAGAAGCTACAGCCCTAGTGGGGGGCGGATTTTGCAGTCTCACCTCAAAACCTGTCGGAACCGACAGATGTGCAATCAACAGAATTGCCGATCATTGACCATAGGAGGGTTCGACGATGCAAATTTCTGATGGAAACCTTCGGGGACGAACAGTAGTTGCGGCTGATGGGCTGGCGACCGGGGAAGTGGCGACTCTGTTTATTGATACCTCCACATGGACTGTCATCTCGCTCACGATCAAGTTAAGCAAGACTGCCGCCGAGCAACTCGGCGCATCCCAGAAACTGCTTCGGGCTGCCACAATCGAGGTACCCGTCCGACTGATCCAGTCGGTAGGGGATACGGTCCTCCTATCCGTTCCGACGCTGGGGTTGCGGCAGACTGTTCCGGAGGCCGACCAGCACGAGGGAAAGGTTGCGTGATGTGGCAGGTCGCTGATGACCTTTTATCGCCCCCGCATCGTCCCCCAAAAGAGCCTATCGCGTTCTCGTGACTAGGAACAATTCTTTGGGTAGCTGAGAATTGTCGGCACAATTTTACGCTACGGGCATCGTGCTCGGTAGTTACATGAACTAAGCCCGTCTAATTTACCCTTTTGATGTATAGCGGCTCAAGGGGTTCGCCTTGCATGGTTTTAGTAAGGTCATCAATTTCTACTAAGCCGGCACCGGGAGCGAAGTACCAGCGTTCATGACCGCATACCGTTGGATTCCAATCGCACCCTTCGAACTGCTCGTTCATCACGGCAGGTCCAGAGTAGAAAGGGGTTCGCGCCTGTACGGTTGAAAACGCGGAGGTCCAATCTCCGACGCCCTTGGAAAACGCTGTGTTAAGAGTGCAGTCGAAGTTATTTCCCACGGATTCCGTAAAAACCACGCTTCCAGATAAAGTGGCGTGTTCATCTTGACCGGTGGGCACGATCACATAGGCTTCCCCGGTAGCATGGAAGTTGAGATTTTGTGAGCGCAATCCGGGTTGTTGAACCATCTCCTGAGTGTCCCATCCGAGATTCGTGCCGGTGTTGAACTGAATAGAATGGACCGCTCGCCACTGCCCATTGGCATCATGTCTCATAATCCAGTGATCCAGGGCCCCCGCTATAGTCGGCTGCCAGTAGGCACCGGGTTCATCTTTGGTGATTGTCATGTCGATGAACTCGCCGTCTGCTTCGCACCCCGCGTGACTGAGAGGAGCGAGAGAGAAATGGGTCACTCTGCCGAACTGATCTTGCATGTCAAAAGTGGATTCCATACCGGGGAATAGCGCGCTCTCTTTCGGGATTGTCGCTGAGCATCCGAGAAGCAAGCACAAAGGTAATAATTTAAGAAAATGAAATTTTGTGATTGTCTCGTTTGGCGAAAGATGAAATCGCATGTCGGCAACAGTCACGACTGACCAGTCCGGATTCGGCGGCGGCAAGAGTGCCTCCACGCCAACATACCACACATGTTCATCCTCGGAGAGGAACGCGCGTCCAGCGAGTGATTTTTTCTTATCGAACCCTTTCAAACCCTCGGCGAAAAGGCTCGATTCTAATACGTCTTTTAGATTGTTGGCGTCCCCGACGGGACTTGAACCCGTGTTACCGCCGTGAAAGAACCCGGTTAACTCGTAACTGATTGAAATACGCGACGCGGGGGGGCCCCAAAAGCGTATTAAGTAGCGGTTGGCACTGATTCGTGAACCATGATTGGACCATAATTATTTTTCCCTAAAATTGACTAGTCACCGCCGGTTAAACGCGGACGATTTGGAACTCCTTCCGCGCCCCGAGCCACTAACCTAAGATTCATCCGAAACCGCCAATTGGCGGCAACAGGTTTTTATCGCGCGAAGATTTCGGTATTTTCAAAAAAAGAGTTCGTTCGATCCGACTTGCACCTATCTTTAAAAATCGCAAGTGGCAGACACTGAATCCATTCTTGCACCGAACGGTACGCAGGGGGCAATTTTCAGGCCGAGCTACACTGGAAGAGGCAGCGTTGCGCGAGTTGCTCCACCAAAATGATCTCTTTCTCAAACATCAATAAGCAGTATGGGAAGCAGTTGCTCTTCGTGGATGCTTCGTTTCAGCTGAATCCCGGCGAAAAAGTTGGGTTGGTCGGTCCCAATGGAGCGGGCAAGACAACGCTGTTCCGGATGGTGGTCGGCGAGGAAAGTCCCGACGAAGGGGCGGTCTCCGTCCCCAAGAAGTTGACGATCGGCTACTTTCGCCAGGACGTCGAGGAAATGCAGGGCCGTTCGGTCCTGGATGAAGCGATCGGAGGTAGCGGACGCGTTGGAAATCTGCATCACGAACTCGAAGCCTTGCAGCACGACATGTCCGATCCAGGGAAAGCTGATGACATGGAGCAGATTCTCGAGCGATTCGGTCACGTCCAGGAGGAGTACGAACATTTGGGCGGTTACGCTCTTGAGTCGCAAGCCCGGGAAGTGTTGCACGGGTTGGGATTCAAAAACGATCAGATTGACGGCGACGTGGGCGCTCTCTCGGGCGGATGGAAAATGCGAGTTGCTCTGGCACGTGTCCTGCTCGGGATGCCGGATGTATTGCTGATGGACGAACCGACGAACCACCTCGACATCGAATCCATCATCTGGCTCGAACAGTTCCTCAAGTCATTTCCTGGCGCGCTGCTGATGACCTCGCACGACCGCGAGTTCATGAATCGTCTAGTTTCAAAGATTGCAGAGATTGACGGTGGCGAAATCATCACCTACTCGGGTGACTACGACTTCTACGAGCGCGAAAGGGCGGTGCGCGAGAGCAATCAGCAGGCAGCATTTGCCCGGCAGCAGTCCATGTTTGCCAAGGAGCAGCGCTTTATTGATCGTTTCAGGACGCACGCCGCCAAAGCGGCTCAGGTGCAGAGCCGGATCAAGGCCTTGGATAAGATCGAGAAGATCGAACTGCCGAAGAAACGCCAGGCGGTGAAGTTTGAGTTTCGTCTTCCCCCGCGATCCGGCGAACAGGTGGCTGTCCTCGAGAATCTGCACAAGAGTTTCGGCCGGCGTGTTATTTACGAAGGGTTCAATCTCACCATCCGCCGCGGCGAACGCTGGGCCGTTATGGGAAGGAACGGCGCGGGCAAGACCACGCTGCTCAAGATGATTGCCGGGGCCAGTGCTCCAGATGCCGGAAGCGTGCGGCTCGGCGCCAGCCTGTATATGGGCTACTTCGCGCAGCAATCGCTGGATGTGCTTAATCCCGGTCTCACCGTCATCGAACAGTTGCAGCAAGATTTTCCGCACGACAGTCTCGGATCGCTGCGGACCCTAGCGGGAGCGTTCCAGTTTTCCGGCGAAGACGTGGATAAGAAGGTCCGCGCACTCTCCGGCGGAGAAAAGTCGCGGCTGGCAATCGCGCGCATGCTCTACAACCCGCCGAATTTTCTGGTGCTCGACGAACCGACGAATCACCTGGATCTTGCAACCAAGGAGATGCTGGTGGACGCCCTCAAGGATTTTGAAGGCACGATGATCTTCGTATCGCATGACCGCATGTTCCTTCGCGGTCTCGGCTCACGTGTGCTGGAACTGGGCGGTGAGAGCGGGACAGACCGCCATCCCAGTGTTTATCCCGGGTCATACGTTGAGTACGTGCAGAAGCTTGGACATGAAGCGCCTGGAATCTATTCGTAGAAGCACAGGCATGGAAAAGGGATCAGGTGAGAGTCGCCACCTTCAACATTAACAATATACCGACAAACAATGCATCGAGGACGCGGCTATTGCCTTAGCGGCACTCTGGAAAATCGCCAGACGTTAGAAGGTACCGCCAAATCGGCTATCGCCTCCGTACACCGTCAATCGCTCTCAGAGAACGCGGTCCCGAGTAGAGATATCAAAATTAGGAGCGCGCTTATTCAGATCAGAACATTTGCCGTCAGTGTGGGCCAGGTTTAGCAGCAGTCGATTTACAGTGAAAACCTTATTGACGAAATGCTGGTTCGCTTCCAACCTTAGTACCTGAATTATGCCGAGGGGGAATGATTGTGTCTCACGCTGCGCGAATCCCCCTCGTGAGGAAGTAAAGTACCTGCACCAAGGCCGTTCCAGTTTACCCCGGCGTGTACACCGACGGGCCTCGGTTAAGACCGTTTTGATTTCGCATTTTTGGTGGTTGTGTTCACGCTGCAGCTCGTCAATGACGCTGGTTCAAAACGGGCTCGCAGGTGCAAGACCGATTCTGCTATCGAATGTTAGTAAAAGTTCGCTCAATGTGTGTGGACAGACAAATGGAGCTGCCGCATGAAAAAGTTACGCATACTGCTTGCTGACGATCATGAGATCGTGCGTCGCGGATTGGTCGCGATTGTGAAGGCGCATTCTGACTGGCAAGTTTGTGCGGAATGCGACAACGGCATCGATGCCGTTAAACGAGCACGAGAATTGAAGCCTGACATTGCAATTCTCGATATCGGTATGCCCATGCTCAATGGTTTCGAGACCACTCGGCAAATCTTGCGTGATAACCCTGAAGTCAAGGTTCTTATCCTGACGCTAAATGACTCTGCTGAGATCATTCGCGTTGTATTGAACGAGGGCGCACGGGGCTTCATCCTCAAATCGGATGCTGCGCGTGATCTGATCTCGGCAGTCGAAGCGCTACAGCAGAACCGAACCTTCTTCACTTCTCGCGTCAGCCATCTCGTGTTGGATGGTTACCTTGGCAAGGCTTCGATGGTGGAAGTCAAGTTCAGTACGCGAGGCCTTACAGCGCGCGAGCGTGAAATCGTGCAGCTACTTGCAGAGGGTAAATCGTCGAAGGAAGTTGCGTGCGTCCTCAACCTGAGCGTCAAGACCGCCGAAACCCACCGAAGCAATATCATGCGGAAGCTGGGAGTGCATTCGGTAAGTGAGCTCGTGCTGTACGCGGTGCGGAACAACATGGTCCAGGTAACCCCCTTTTTGGCTCAGTCTAAAGCACAGGGCACGCACGAGACTCTGCTCGCGCGCGAGGCGGAGCGAGGATCACCGTACCAAGAAGTGTCGCTCTCTACCTCCTCCGAGTAGGTTTTTTATACGCTGCACTTTCTGATCCAGTGATTCGCGCTGTTTCCAGAGCGCGGATCAGGAGGCAACTGCTCTTACTCGCATTTTGCGGATTCAATCCGGAGGCCGCATCATTTTGGAAATGGGTACGGGCAGAAGCGGGTGGTCGCGGCAGACATAGCTAACTGCAACCCCATGGCAGGCTCGGACGACCAGCAAATCTATCTTGATACTGGCATTCCGTTCGACACTCTGGCGAAGCAGGGAGCCGACCTCATGGAATGTGCAGAGCAACAGAAGTGGGTACCTAAAATCCATTGCAATCAATTGAGTCTGCAATTCAAGTTGCTAGGCTGCAAGCTGCTGATGAAGTCGATTGCAATCCTTCCGACGCACCCCGCAGCACACGACCTCTGTTCCCCCAGTACGCCGCGTGTGCGCTGTAGGTGGACGGTTCCTCCCTGAGGACCCTCAATTCACTTTCAGGAACGGCGAAGTATGTGAATCCGCAATCAAGACATAGATGAGCTTCAGGGAGTCCAAGCGACTTTGGAGGCGCCACGTTCCGCGTCTTCTCTTGTCGTGTGATCTGAGGTCCGTAGGCATCTGATACAGCACCACTCCCGGTTTGCTGAATTCCACCCGAGTTGGTGTGGCTTCATTTTTCCCGCTTTTGAAACGCCGCCGTCAGACAGAATGCCAGAACACGATGCAATTTTAGATACAATCCCCCCGGGGGGCCGCCAGTGGGCAAAGTGCGAAATACCAACCCGCACGCTCGTGCTTCCCGACCATGGCAAGGGAAACATCACGATGGATTAAATCGCCTACGATTCCAAGACGGGACTGAGAAAGCAGAATCCGGCCCGGGAATAGCCTGATGTCGCCGGGCTAGGGAGAGAAGTAGGCGGTGAGCCGGTGCAAGTGGCTACCGCGGACCTTGATCTCTCAAAGGAACTAAAACGCGGCCTCGCGTTCGTTCGTCAGCAGAGGAAACCCTGATTTTTAACAGTCTATGCGCGCCATCTGTCGCATTGTCCGTCTTCATACACTGGGTACCCCTCCGATGTCCCACAGGTCTTGCTTCTCTCTTTTTGCATCTTAGCTCTGCAGTTGGACCCAATGCCCTCTAACCCAATGTCACCGTGTCGGATATTGATAGTTGACGATCAGGAGGCCTTCCGGCGAATCCTGAGTAGCCTGGTGGTTTCCCACGTCGGTTGGACGGTATGCGGTCAGGCTAGCGACGGCCTGCAGGCGGTGCAACAGGCAAAATCGCTAGTTCCTGATGTAATAATAATGGACGTTTCTATGCCGAACATGAATGGCATCGACGCAACCAGAATCATACGCACGCAGGTTTCCGGAACGCGCATTCTTATCATAAGTCAGGACGATCCCAGCATCGTGCAACGACAAAATCTGGTAGCCAACGCGCATGGTTTTTTAGCCAAAGCCGACCTTCCGCGCGATTTGCTACCTGCCATTGAAAGGATACTTTCCGTTAATGGCCAGCCGGAAATCGAAAAAGCTAGTTAACAAGCAGTCCCCACCTGATTCGGCCGTTTCAGGGATTGCCGAGTTCGATTCGATTCTTAGAGGCGGTTTTCCCCGCAACAGGATGTGTCTGCTTCAAGGACCTCCCGGAAGTGGAAAAACCACTCTTGCGCTGCAGTTTTTGCTCGCCGGCGCCCAACAGGGAGAGAAGGGCGCCTACATTACGTTTTCCGAACCGATGCGGAGCTACGACAGTCAGCCAAATCTCACGGATGGTCGCTGAAGGGCCTGTCCGTGATTGATCTTACGACAATGAGCGATGAGCTTGGGATGGAGAAGCAATACACCGTTCTCCATCCTGCCGACGTAGAGCTAGCTGAAACATCCACGGAGCTTTTGCAAAAAATTAAGGAGCTCAGGCCTCGGCGGCTTGTGCTCGATTCTCTCTCCGAGCTTCGCATGGTCGCCCGTGACCCCTTGCGCTATCGCAGGCAGATCCTTGCTTTGAAGCAGGCGCTCTCTAAATTAGGCTGTACCGTCCTCTTCCTCGATGACCAGACGAGTGAAACAGGGGCGGATCTTTTGCTCCAAAGCATTGCCCACGGAGTTGTTCAGCTTACGAGCGAAGAAACCTCACAAGGCGCACTGCATCGTCGGGTCAGGGTCACAAAGATGCGCGGCGTCCCATTTATCGAAGGCGCTCACGATTTCCGCATCGCGACTGGCGGCATAAAGGTGTTTCCCCGTTTGGCTGCAGCAGGAGAGGGCTTTCGCGAAGGATTCAATGCTGGTCCGGCTCTTGCCAGTGGCATCAAGGAATTGGATGAGCTCATGGGCGGGCCGATTCCCTGGGGATTCGGTGTGATGATTGTCGGTCCTCCCGGCATCGGGAAATCTTCGCTGGCGGCTCAGTTAGCGGCATCCGCTGCAAGGCACGGCAAAAGAGTCTGTATGTACTCCTTCGAGGAGAGCCTCAATACTTTTCTGAGTCGCTGCGGGAGTTTAGGAATTGACATCGCAAAGAACGTCAAGAGGGGCCTCGTGGAATTGCAACGCGTCGATCCCTCGCACATAACTCCCGGGCAGGTCATTCACAACATCAGCACATGCATAGAAAAACACCATGCTGGGGTGGTGATCATTGATAGTTTGAACGGATATTTGCAGGCCATGAGCAGTGACCGTTCCTTTATCGTGCACCTTCACGAATTGCTCGCATATCTGAACGCCAGAGGAGTGATCACCATTTTGGTGTCCACGCAACATGGCTTCGTCAATGTGGAGCAATCCAGTTTTGAGGCTACTTACCTGGCCGACTTGGTGATCCTGCTTCGCTATTTCGAGTCGCTGGGGACAGTTCGTCAAGCAATATCGATCGTCAAGAATCGAAGCCAGGACCACGAGCGCACCATTCGCGAATTTGAGGTAGGAAAAAATGGTATACGGATTGGTAAACCCTTAACCGAGTTTCAAGGGGTTCTTACCGGCAACCCTGAATATTCAGGCAAGTCAGGAACATTGATTCGAGATCTGGATGAAAGGACCGAAAAATCCTAACGTCACAAAGGGCCTGGTTCTCTTGTGTGCTCCTTTCGGCAAAGACGCCGAAATCCTGGCGGAGATTGTCGCGTCCGAGGGCCTTTTGGTCGCTCCCTGTTCATCCCTGAACGAACTGGCGCATCGGTTTTCTGAACAGACGGATTTCATTCTGTTGACGGAAGAGGCGCTGGTCGCTTCCTCGTTGCAGGCAATGCAACGAGCCCTGCGCAAGCAGGAGCCGTGGTCTGACATACCAATCATTCTCTTGGCCAGTGCAGGTGCGACCCCGTCGCGCTGGGCAACCGGGTTCGTGTCGAAGCTGGTGGGGGACGCGAACATATCAATACTGGAACGCCCCGCCCGCGTGCCCACCATCATCAGCGTCCTACGAACTGCTAAGCGAGCGCGAAACCGCCAGCGTCAGGTCCAGGGGCTATTGCTGCAAGAGAAAGAATCGGCGTCAAGATTGCGCAGTGCCCGTGACCAACTGGAGCGCCGCGTGCAAGAGCGCACCTCCGAGCTGTCGCATATCAATCGCGAACTCAACCGCGAGATCAAAGAGCGAAACCGCGCAGAAGCGGGCTTGCGCAGCCTTGCAGCAAAAGTACTGAAGATCCAGGACGACGAACGCCGCCGGATCGCACGCGACCTTCACGATGGCGTGGGACAAACGCTTGCTGGGGCTCTTATGGCGGTTGCGCAGGCGCGATCCGCTGGAGCAACGCTCCCGGCTTGCGAGTCCGCATTGCGCCACGCGGAAGACCTGCTACAGCACGGCATTCGCGAAGTCCGTACCGTGTCCCATTTGTTGCATCCTCCGCTTCTCGACGAGAGCGGCTTGGTATCCGCGATTCGCTGGTACGTCGAGGAATTTTCGAAGCGCAGCAGGGTTACTGTGACCCTTGAGCTCGACGAGGATGGAGATCGCTTGACCCAGGAAATCAAGACAGCTGTATTCAGAATCGTCCAAGAAGCTTTGACGAATGTGTACCGTCACTCGCAGGCACAAGTAGCACGGATCGAGATCAAGTGTGATGAGAGATGTTTGCAACTGAGGATTAAAGATAACGGGCACGGGATTCCAGCGAGCATGGTGCCCATGGCGCCCAATCGCAAAATAGGTGTTGGGCTCGCGAGCATGCGAGAGCGCGCCACGTTGTTAGGAGGAACCTTCGGCATTCAATCCGATACCGAAGGCACGACCCTTTCCGTATCGATACCAATCCCCGAAGTATCACTCGCCTCAGCTTAGCTGGTTTATTTAACACTCTCCATAGGTCCTGAATAGTGTGGCGGCAAACGGCAACTTTCACTGCGTTTGGGGCCGTAGAAGGCGAGCCCACCCTTTCTCTCCTAAACCAGGCTCAGTTTTTCTGAGAACTGAGCTCTGCCTGGTTCAGGCAGCGTCCTCATCTACCCAACTCGTCTCTGAGGTAATTTCCCGGCCTCCCCCGGCTGGGATCGTGATGGTTTCGAGTGTAATAGAGGTGTATTAGATGGGTATCGCTGTGAAAGGGCATTTAGGCCCAATTTGTAAGGCCTTGACGACGAAGGAACTCCTGTGGCAAGCGTCCCTGCCAGGTGCCGAAGTTGCGTTCACTCCGGCCGCGCGCCTCCGGAGAGTAGGCCGGATCCAGCAGGCAAATTTGTATACGTCAGCCTTGCGCCGCAACAAATAGCAGGATTCGCTTTTGACTCAAGCTCGGGAGCATTAACGCCCGTCAGCGGCTTGCCTTTTTCTGTAGGCGCTGTGACGCGCGACATGGTCTTCATTCCATAGCCGAAAATGCCGGATGCCCGAATGAGTCGGTTACCCCAAGACAACCGTCTCTCCGGATCCAGTCCTCAAGATGTCAGTTGCCGAAGGTTTCTGGGCATAGCTTTCTGAGCTCTTTCGGTAGCCGACGCTATTAGGGAACTCCATAACAGCACCACGTTGACAGCGGCCCGTAAAGAAGCCTTAGGGCCATTCGGTGCGCGAGAAGTGTGCAGCATGCTGGAACAGTGGTTCCCACTTTGGCAGCCTAACCTGAAATGATTTTCAAGGTTCCAATACGACCCTGGCCGATTTTTTATTTTGTTGGCGTCCCCGACGGGATTTGAACCCGTGTTACCCGTGAAAGGGCTTCTTGGCCATTTTGGACGTGTTTGTTGGTGGTTGTGGGAATTGAGTTTCCCCCAATGTTTTAGCGGGTCCAAACGTCTTCGAGTTTGTTGACGTTTGGAGCGGTTTGCCGCAATTTATTCGAGTATTCGTTACCCAGGCGTTACCAGAATGGTGACTGGCACGGGCAGCAAATCCATGGAATCTGGACGGCTTTCGGTCTCGATCTCTAATCACAAGTTTGCATCATGGTCTCTCATCGAGCTCAAGAACCTTCCACCTATGGAACGATCCGGTCGGCTTGCGCGAGCGTCTATTGTCGCCATTTTTCTAATCTCCTGCCGAGCAGGTGGACTCGTCTCCCTGCGCTAATTGGATTTTCTGGACGTAGTTCCTTATCGCATTCGCCGTTTGAAACGATGCCGCATCTCTTAAAAGCCGGCTCATGTGAGCGAGTTAGGCGCTGTAAGCAGGGTCGCGGGTTCCGCAACACTTAAGACCCAAACCTTTGAAAGAGACAAATATTTTCTCGCTTGACTGTTTCAAGATATGCAATAGCTCCAAGTAGCTTACCCGGGGCGGACAAGCTACTCAATCCACCCTGTCATGTAACACATCCTGCACCGCGAGTTTACTCGGCATTGTTCGCGAAGGGGGAGAAGATTGAACACCCCGGCGAGTAATATCCTTGTGCGCAATGGGCCGCACAAGTAAGGTCTCGTCAATATCCACTCTCTTTAGCGTTGATATGACCACTTCGGCGCTGGTGTTTCTCAGCGTTGCTTTCCTCCCCCCCCGTGATTAATATCGATCTATATCGATTTAGATAAATCGTTTTTGCTTGACAACAGTTACTAACCAGCGATAGAAACCGTGACAATCCGATTTCGTGAGAGCGATCGGCGAAGTTAGCAGTAACTCTCAGAGGTTAATACTTGGCACGGAGGTGGTGGGAAATGTCGAAATTGTCTTCCTATATAGTTCGTTCAACCTATATCAGGTCATTCCTAGTTATTTGCGGGCTAGTCGCTGTGGGATCCTTCCAGGCGCTCGCCCAGGAAGCAACCATCGTCGGAACTGTAACTGACCAGTCCGGCGCAGCGGTCCCAGCCGTCAGTATCATCATTACCAATACCGATACCAGCGTGGTGACAACCTTTACCAGCAACGATGTCGGACAGTACGTCGTCCCCCACTTGTCGATTGGACGCTATACGGTCAAGGCACAGGCGGCGAACTTCAAAGCGGTTGAAACCCAGGGTATCGTGCTGGCGGTCGGCGATCGACGTCGCGTTGATTTTGCGCTGCAGGTGGGTGGGGCGCAGGAAACGGTGACTGTCGAGGCAACACCGGTCGCCGTGCAGTCTGATACCAATGATGTCAGTACCGTCATTACGGGTACGCAGATTTCTCAGCTTGCTACAAACGGCAGAAGCCTGTACTCACTTGTCAATCTGACGCCTGGAGCCAGCAGCATGCAGGTGGATTTCCAAAATCCAACCCCGATGGGTGGTGACAGCAATGTCAGCTTTAACGGCCAGCGGACTATGCACTCTCTTTATATGGTTGATGGTGCCGAGGCCGATGACCGCGGCGGCGCTCAGGGTTCTATCGTTATTCCCTCACAGGATGCTCTGGCGGAATTCCGCATCATGACGTCCAACTACAGCGCTGAGTACGGCCTTACATCGGGCGCGACGGTAACCACGGTGGTCAAGTCAGGAACCAACAAACTCCATGCTGGGGCATGGTGGTTTGGACGAAACGACTTCCTCAACGCACGCAACTACTTCAACCCTAGAAACAAGTACGATTCGAGTGGAAATATCATCGGCCTGAATCCTGTCAATGAGCTTCGCTTCAACCTGTGGGGATTCAATGTCGGCGGACCCGTCAAGTTCAACCATACTGACAACCCGAAGACTTTCTTCTTTTACAACATGGAGTGGCGCCGTTTGGTCACTGGTGCTCAGCCCGCCAACCGAGTTGTTCCACTCACCAGCACTTACGGAGGCGACCTTAACGCTGCCGTCTCTTACTCCGGGTTGATCCCCGGTGGAGTTCACGTCCCCAATTTTGCTAGCCTATCCAGCGCGTTGGTCGCTAGGTACCAAGCCGACGGACTTCAATCCGGGCAGCCCTTCCCTAACAACACTATTCCTGCTGATTTGCTCGACCCTAACGCACAAGCGCTCCTGACCGCAGGTGGCCCTTACGGTGGCATCTTCCCGGCGCCGACCAGTGGTGATGTTTTTGCGGGTTCCGCCAAGGCACCCACTTCAGTCAAGGAAGAGATCGCTCGCGTTGATCACACTTTTAACAGCAAGTTCTCTGTTTATGGGCACTGGATTTCCGAACAAATTACGCAAGTGGACGTTCCCACTCGCTGGAGCGGTGCCAATGTGCCGACTGCACAAGATACCTTCGGCAATCCGTCGTACAGTGCGGTCATTCACGCCGTGAACACCATTCGTCCCAATCTGTTGAATGAAGTGGCGTTCAACTACAACGGAAACCGGATCAACATGGTCCCGTCTGGTCTCTGGGACCTGACTAAAACCGGGTTCAAGCAGAACAAGATCTTTGGTTTCCAGACAAAAGTGCTTCCTATTATCGCCTTAAACAATCAAACGGGGGCCCAGTTTAACAACAACTGGAATCCATGGATTAACACCGCCAACAGTTATCAGCTACGCGACGACGTGTCCTGGACCAAGGGCGCACACCAACTGAAGATGGGCGGCAGCTGGCTGAACTTCCGAAAAGCGCAGCCGCTGCAGGTGAGTCCGGAAGGGAACTTCGGCTTCAACGGAAGCTTTACCGGCTATGATTTCGCTGACTTCTTGCTCGGCCTTTCGCAATCCTATAGCGAGGCTGCCATCGAGGATACACGCCACTGGAACAGCGTCTCATGGGGCGCATATTTCCAAGACGACTGGCGGGCTACTCGCCGCTTGACCGTGAACCTCGGATTGCGGTGGGACGGTATCCCACACACAGCTGAAATCAACGGCCAGATGGCGAACTGGTATCCCAATCTGTGGGATGCCGCTGGCGCCGCTTCAGCGTTCCCGAATGGAACGCCAGCAACTGGAGGCAACGGCTTCGCCAATCCCAACGGAACTCAAATCTGCACCGCGGCCGCTGTCGCACAGGGTAATGCACTTTGCGGGTCTGCTAATCCATTCCTTGCAGCCGGTCCCAATCCGGCTTTGACCGGGCTTCTGATGTATGCCAACGGCCTCGGTATTCCCGGCAAAACGCCGGGGGTGACAAATTCGTTGGTGGGGAACCACTGGAACAACTGGGGCCCGCGCATCGGGTTCGCTTACGACGTAACCGGTCGCGGCAAGACGATCCTGCGAGCTGGCGTCGGCGCTTTCTACGAGCGAATCCAGGGCAACGACATGTACCAGTCGGCCGGATCCATGAACTTGTTTGGGGCTAATACGACTGTCAACAACGTTTCGCTGTCGGATCCACACACCGCAGTGGACCAAACTAATGCGACTATCAGTACCGCGTCCCTTCCGGCCACGGTGAACAACGAGATAGCTCTGAATGCGGCGCGGTACAAGAATCCGGTAACTTATCAGTACAGCGCTGGCATTCAACAGCAATTGAGTTCACAGACCGTTTTGTCGTTAGCGTATGTGGGCAACGAAGGCCATCAGGAAAGTTACACGCAGAATATAGACCTTCCTGCTTTCAACGCTCTGCCCAGTCTGTGGATCCCTAACCAGTCCACCGGACAGGTGGCCCAGTACAACACTATTCTTCAGTATCCCGGCTACCACAGCCTCGTGATCTACCAGAACGGCGAGAACTCGCATTACAACTCACTGCAGGTGGAATTGCGTTCTCACCTCCGCATGGGGTTGGATCTGCACGCGGCTTACACCTATGCCAAGGCGATCGATCCAACGGCCGCGAATGGCGATGGCGGCGATCTTGACGGCATCTCCAACCCGTATGCGGGATGGCAGTTCGACCAGGGCCCAGGTGCGCTGGATCGCACGCACGTTGCATTCTTCAACTTCGTTTACAACCTGCCCATCTTCCGCAATAGCTCAAGCCACTTAGCCAAGAATGTACTGGGTGGATGGCAGGTGAGCGGTATTGTCACGATGGAATCCGGGACCCCACTTAACATTGGCTACTCGGGAACCACCGTTTGCTCCATCGTTTCCAGCTGTGGGCAGGGTGTGCGTCCAGATCTCTCAGGGAAAGTCTCGTACCCGAAGAGCTCGGTCATCTCGCCCAGCAATAACTTGAAGGTATTGCAGTGGTTCAATCCTTCGGCCTTTTCACCATCCTACGTTGCCGGTACCACGGTCCCAACCTGGGGCAACCTGGGGCACAACGCCCTCCGTGGCCCGGGGCGTGACAACTGGAACATAGCTATGTTCAAGACCTTCGCGGCGGGCGAGAGGCTTCACTTCGAGCTGCGCGCGGAGAGCTTCAACACCTGGAACCACACCCAGTTCAATGGCGTGAATACTGCTGTTCTCCGTGGTTCTAGCTCTGCGCCGGCTTCGGCTGTTTCAGGCGCGGGCCAAGTCAACTCAGCCTTCGATCCGCGTGTGTTCCAGCTCGGTGCGAAGGTGATTTTCTGACGTCGTATGCAGTCAGCACGCTTGCCCCGCTCAGTCGAAACTGGCCGAGCGGGGCATTTGTTTTGCGGCAGACAACTTCTAGCCCGTCACCTGATGGAAACAGCGGTGATGCTCGTCCACGGAATGCATCTGCTGCGCACCGTGCCAAAACTCCAGAGGTCGAACTGCATCCTGATGGCGAGCACGCGAAACGCTTTGAGCATGGTGCGGTGGCTGTCGTCGCACGGTTTTGTAGGGTTTTCCATCAAAATTGGCGAAGTTGAGTACTTCATGGCCAATGTTTTTCTATTGATTGATGCACCCCGATGGGTTTTTTCGTCCCCAACCTGCGGCCCCGCGTAATAAGTGATCCAGCCGACTCTGGCAAACAGTACCCTTCGTGGAAAATGCTTTGAAACCCGCGGAACAGAGTCGAGCGCACGCTGTAGCCTCCTCCTGCTTTCGTCCGTGGCCTCATCGTGGTCTCTTGGGTGGATCGCTGGAAGTTGGCGTCCCCGACGGGATTTGAACCCGTGTTACCGCCGTGAAAGGATTACGCAAGATCGTAAGTAACGGAAACCAAAGGCACGGATCGCACCGATTTAGAGCACAAAGAAACGCTTTGGAAGTCTTATCGAACCCTTATCGAACCCTCGCGCGAATATTCGAGATTCGGTGCAAAGGGCGCGGAGCAGAGTCGCCGTTAGCCCATTTCCTAACATCATCCAAAATGAATTGTCTGCCGTAGTGGTCCCAGTTTGGACGCCATCCTCACCAAGTCGGCCAGGGAACTTGCCTTCATTTTCTGAATGACTTGCACACGATGTGCTTTTCACGGTAATTTCGCTGATCCCTAGTTCTCCCCCAACCCGTTTGTTCAACAACCCGGACACCACGAGCGCCATGACTTGCCGTTCTCGAGGCGTGAGTGGCTCCTCAGGTAGGTCGAACTTATTGCCCTCCGGTTAGCAGCCGGAGGACAACTTCTGGAGTACACACCGTTTCAATGACTTACATGGAGCAAGGAGTCGGATTTGGAACACCTTCGGCGGGCAACGATGCAAACGTCAAAAGCCTTTGTGCTCTACTCCCTTCGCCACACCATGCTCACGAGGCTGGGCGCTTCCGGGGCCAATGACGAACTCCCGTTGCCGAAGACACCTAAAAAACATGAGTCCTAAAACGGGAGTACGGGCCTGCCGTTCAGAAGGCTCCCCGGGATTTCCTAATCTGTTCGAGAGGAGGAAAACGGACCGCGTACCGAGTGAGGGCATGAACGGGGTGATACAGGCCTGCGCTGCGGGCTCCGGCAGTTGGTCAGCCTCTACCGCACTTCGCAGGGGAAACCGCTACAAACGCATCGGAAAGTGAGCCTGCGCGCCGCGGGGGCCGTGTTCCTGCAGAGGTCCCCAAAAATCACCACAGTCGAAGGAGGCAAAAATCTCGCGCTTCAGTTGAATGTACGAAAAGAATGGCTCCTCAGGTAGGACTCGAATCAACTGGGCAGATCCTCCCGGCCGCGGGTTTCCAGACTGAAAGCGTTGACGGGCGATATTAACTTCCAATAGGCCAAAGCCGATAAGTGCCGGAAGAAACGGGCGACTCGGTCCCAAGAGCTGCAAGGTGGGGCGAATCGCGCAGGAGATTGCCCCATGAAGTCAGCCAAGTTGGTAAGTAATGCAATTAAACGGGGTTGGCTGTTCAGGCAAGAGTAAGAAGTAGTTCCTTTGAACTTCCAGAAGCAGTGCGGCATCCTGCTCTGGGTCGCACCAAGTTCCGACCTGGAATTGTGCGGTTCGTTACAGCAGACAACCCTCCCGGAGGATGCCATGAAGTGGTTAGCTCGCCATCTGTTAAACAGCGCTGCAATCTTAGTCACGACCTTAATGCTCGTCTCGGCAGGCTTGGCGCAAATAATGGTTACGGATATTTCTCCAGACCTCCCGTTTGGCGTGTGCGATCCGACTTTCGGTCCTTGCTTTTCCACAACCGGGGGAAGATTAGAAGGGCTGGCGATCGATCCGTCCAACGACTCGGTGCTATACGCCGCCAGCGAGTGGGCGGGGGTGTGGAAGACGACAGACGGGGCGCACACTTGGACCCAGTCCGGCAACGGACTGCGTTCAGGAATCTCCGTTCCGTGGTACAACGGCGGCGCTTCCATTGCGGTCGATAGCGTTAATTCCCAACGACTGCTGTACGCGGAGGAAGATAAGGATGCACGAACTAGTGCATCGCTGGGAGGCTTATGGGTTTCGATCGATGGCGCGGCCAATTGGAGCCATGTAACACTGCCCGGGTGCTTCGGATATGGCAAGGTTGCGCTACAGAACGTTGTCTTCGCGGGAGGCACTCCGTACGCGCTGACCGCAACCCCCGGTTGCGAGCTGTGGACCTCGTCCGATCCAAAATTACAGAGCTGGTACGCTCTGCCTGAGCCGCCCTTCTTCAGCGCTCCCTATAATTCTTTTCTTCTTACTGCACCGCGATCCAGTTCCACAGTTTTCGGTTGCAGCGGTACCTCATCCTTCGTCTTCCGCAACGTGAATGCCGCGGGAGGTGGAGCCTGGGATTCAGTTCAGTTACCCAGTCCCTGTGTAGGTCTCTCCGCTGTTCCTGCGCTTCCAGGAGCCGCCGATTCGACCCAGGCCTTGGTGTTGGTTGTGTTCAACAATCAGCTTGTCGTCGTGATTGCGGATTTCTCTACCGGCACAACAACCAGCCTACCTCCAGTCGGACCATCGGGCGGTTCTGGAACGATCAGTGTCTGGGCTGCACCATTTCACAATCCGCACAACCAGGGACCCGGTCTCAGTTACGACGTTTTCGTGGGAGACGGAGCATTCTTCCGCTACTACGACGTCTTCTCTAACCGCTGGTATCAGGTTAGTGGGAGCAGCATTGGGAGCGGCGTACACATTGACACCGGAGTTATGGCGTTTCCAAGTACCTATGACCGCGTCAATGGAAATTGTGATGCGTATCTCACCAACGACGGAGGCGTATTCGCAAACCAGGTAACCGAGCAACAGGGGGCGGGCGGGTGCACGATCTTGGGCGCGACAGTTGACTGGATGTCAGCCAATCACGGCCTGCACGTAATCGAAGGTAACGGCCTGACAGGAGTTTCTCACAATTACTACCCGTCGATTTCGTGTCCAATACCAAACCTGACAACCTGTCCCACCCTCTACTTGGCCACTACTGACAACAACGTGTGGGGAGTCAACGACGGCGGCTTTTCTGGCCTGCCCTGGCAAGGACTTGGATTTGAGCTGGGAGATGGGGCAGAAGTGTGGATCGACTCCATACATCCAAACGCCGCTCTGGGCATTCGAAACGGCAACGCATGGATGCATGGAAGCAATCTGATACCTCAACAGCCCCCCTTCAATCCGCTTCCGGGGTTGGGTAATTTCTTTCCGCCATTCGGATTTGAAGGCGTTCATGCGTCAACGGAAAATGGCATTCTCCAAGTAATGACCGTGCCTACGGATTCGCCATTTGTGGTTTACGACTACGTCGGCATTGGATCCACTTGCGATACTTGCCCTGAGCTAGTTCTGCGCCTGATCTCTCCTTTTGCACTTCCAGCAGCCCCTGGTAACTGGACATCCTTGACGCGCTTACCGCTGGCGTCATTCTTTGGAAACGGGCAGATCGGCACCCTCGCGGCCTCAGGTGGTCACGACAAATTGATTGTGTACGTACTTACTTCCAATGGCGCTTCTTATGATCCCAGCGGCGTGCTTGGTCCCGGTCAGGTTTGGCGTGGTGCTGTGGGGCCCGATGGCCTGATTCACAGCTGGACTCAGGCATCCGGGAGTTCAACCGCGCCTCTTGGGCAAGCCTATAACCTACTCGTCAATCCGTACAATCCGAACGAACTTTATGCAACGGATCTAGTTTCGCGAAGCATTAAAGTCAGCCGAGACGGAGGCCAAAGTTGGTACACGGACGCTGCCTTAACCAGCATAGCGTCAAACCACGGCGAATTTCTGATCAGCTGCGGTGCCTTTGGTGCTTTCGGCCCGGACGGTTTCGGAGACAAAGAAATATTCGGCAGCCATTGTTCGCTGGGCGGTATCGCGTTTGATTTCTCGGATCCAAATGCGCGCGTGGCAGCGCTCTATCCGGGCGGTGTCGCGTTTTCGCGCGACGCAGGCAAGCACTGGATCGCTTTGGATGTAACCAATAATAGAGTCTCCACCGCTAATGGTCCCATTGACCTGCCTAGCACTGCTTTCTACGATCCTGCACCCAACCCCAACACTGGTTACCCGAGCATATATCTGGCATTGGAAGGTCGAGGAGTGAAGCGTCTGGATGGCCCGTTCCCAACGCTTGGCTCCGCTCAGGCAATTTGCACAATTTGCTCCCAGACACTCCCTGCCACCGGCTGGGTGATCGTTAACTCTTTACAAATTCGCGTGCCTCTGCAACGGGATAGCGACGGCGTATATCGTGCAAACGTACCGTTTAACATGGCGAATGTAAAGACGCTGTCCTACTACTTCCTAATGGATGGTCAGACCAGCCTACGGTTCACACATACCATCAGTGCAGCAGAGCGCAGATCCGGAACATTGATTCTCTCCGATGTGGGTGGCGCAGACGACTAGTGCGGCCTAGGAGAGCCAGCCAACGGGTCTGCCGAACAGAATGTCCCCGTCCGGCTGTTGAAGTACCGGGCGAGAGCGTAATCCATGCCGCCATTGTAGGTTGTGAAGACCCATATGTTGAACCTCTGCTTTGGTACCAGAGCTCACCGAATGGGTGGGAAGACGTCAACTTCGAGGCATTAGAAGTAAACGTCACTCGTTCGGTCGTCAAGGAGAAGATTACTCGATGCAAGACAGAAGCCTCGCGCAAGCCGATTCCTCTAGACGCAGAGTTGGCAGAGGTCTTGTGGAGTTGGAAGCTCCGGTGCCCGTATCCCCAACCTGGCGATTGGGTGTTCGCCAGTCCTCACAAAAAGGGCAAGCAACCGTATCGGCCTGGGTCACTGTTTCGAGTCCATCTGAAGCCGGCGCCGGAAGCAGCAGGGATTCCGGGCAATGTGGGATGGCATACGCGCGACACACATTTGGCACCTTAATGAAAGCGAATGGAGAGGACATCAAGACGATCCAGGAATTGTTACGCCATTCGAACTACAAGGTGACAGCCGATACCTATACGCAAGCCGTCACTCCGATGAAGCGTGCGGCGCAAACAAAGCTCGTCAAAATGATTCTCTTGCCGACAAAAAAGGTGGGAGAGGAACGCGCGTCCAGCGAGTGGTTTTTTCTTATCGAACCCTTTCAAACCCTCGGCGAAAGGCTCGATTCCAATAAGTCATTTAGATTGTTGGCGTCCCCGACGGGATTTGAACCCGTGTTACCGCGGTGAAAGGGCTTCTTGGCCATTTTGGACATGTTTGTTGGTGGTTGCCGGAATTGAGTTTTGCCCAGTGTTTTCGCGGGTACAAGCGTCTTCGAGGTTTGTCGTCGTTTGTACCGAGTTGTTGCGATTTATTCGAGTCTTCGTTACCCAGGCGTTACCAGAAAAACGCCTGGTTTCGGGAAACGTTTCGGCACTTCCTAGGAATCCCCATTCCTGTCCGGAGTTCCTGCCATGATTGCTAATCTAAACGAACATGATTCATGGACGCCGCAGGATGGTGTTACCCGATGGCAACATTCGTGTGGGATTCTGCTAAACCGGAGAAGCAAAACCCAGTGGCTGAAGGTTGCGAATTGAGCGTTTGCTTCCACGTCGTCGAGGATGTCACCAATTGGCGATTACGCAAGCTTGTGTCCACCTCGGACGCCAACGCGCCTAAATCAGAAGCAAAGTCAGCCACCATCCAGGTTGCCCCTGTAATCAGGAACGTCAACGCGAATTCAGACCAGTTCAGATGTGTTCTTGGATACGAACTTGCGAGGGCGCACAACCCAACGTGCCTAGGTTTGAGCTCCGCACCTGCTTCTTGCGGAAATATTGATAGAAATGTACGACCGCATGGGAGAGGAACAGCTGTACCGTCCCGACCTGCGTTCGGCAGAGAGCCACTTCTCAAAGATCGCGACAAGTGGGCGTTCCACACCACCTCATCCATTCGCGTTGACTTGCTCCGGGGTGGGTCCTAACATGCAAAATGGCGCATGACGGGCACGACCATTTCGCACTATCAGATCGAGCTACGCCTCGGCGGTGGCGGGATGGGAGTAGTGTACCGGGCACGCGATTTGAAGCTGGGGCGAAATGTCGCGCTCAAATTTCTTCCGCCGTCACTGGTATCTGACCGGCAAGCGCTGGAACGGTTTCAGAGGGAAGCCCGGACAGCCTCAGGCCTGAATCACCCGAACATCTGCACCATTCATGAGATTGACGAGTGGGAGGGGCAGCCTTTCATTGTCATGGAGCTGCTGGAAGGGCAGACACTGAAGCAGTTAGTCACCGGGCGTCCATTGGCAATGGGCCCACTCCTGGACATTGCGATTCAGGTTGTAGACGGGCTGAATGCAGCCCATGAGTCGGGGATTATTCATCGCGATCTGAAGCCGGCGAATATTTTCCTTACTCGGCGCGAGCAGGCGAAGATTCTGGACTTTGGGCTGGCGAAGCTGGTGGCGATTCATCAAGGTGTGGTGGAGGACGTTGGCCCATCTTCGATGCCTACGATTGATAAACACGATCTAACCAGCACGGGAGTTTCGCTGGGCACCGTAGCATACATGTCGCCTGAGCAGGCGCGAGGCGAGGACCTGGATGTGCGCAGCGATCTGTTTTCGCTGGGAGCAGTGCTGTACGAGATGGCAACGGGTCGGAGCGCGTTCACTGGGGCGACGACCGCCGTGACCTTCGAGGCGATCCTGAACCGCACGCCACTGCCGGTTACCCGAATAAATCCTGAGCTGGTGCCGGACGTTGGATGGATCGTCAGCAAACTGCTGGAGAAGGACCGCAAGCTGAGATACCAGTCGGCGGCTGAGCTGCGTGCCGACTTGAAGCGAGTGAAGCGGGACACGGAGTCCGCGGGAGTGCCAAGCTTAACGGCGCAGCCGGAGCGTCCAAAAGCGAAGCGGTTGCACAAAGGACTGGTTGCCGGTGTTGCGGTTGCGTTGTTGTTGCTTCTGGCCTTAGCAATGGCTCCGCGAGCCTGGTTGAAGCGGATGGTTGCAGGCGGTGGACAAATTCACTCCATGGCGGTGCTGCCCTTCATAAACAGCAGCTCTGATCCGAATATTGAATATGTCGCGGATGGAGTGACCGACGGAGTGATCAGCAGCCTGTCGCGCATGCCGGAGCTGAGGGTGATGGCGCGCAGTACTGTGTTCAGCTACAAAGGGCATGAAGTCAATGCACAAAAGGTAGGCAAAGAACTTAATGTAGACGCGGTGCTGATGGGCAGAGTTTCGCAGCGCAGCAACATGATTTCGATTCAGGTGGACCTGGTGAACGTGGCGGACGGATCGGAGCTGTGGGGTGATCAATACAACCGGAACATGGCAGACCTACTGACGGTGCAGGGAGACATTGCGAAGGAGATTTATTCTAACCTGCGACCCCGCCTGACTGGCGAGGAAGCGCAGGGCCTGGGAAAACACGCGACGGAGAATCCCGAAGCTTATCAAGCGTACTTACAAGGGCTGTTTTATTGGAACAAGTGGACGGAGGACGGATTCAAGAAGGCGAGCAATTACTTTACGCAGGCGGTCACGCTGGATCCGAATTTCGCTCTGGCGCACGCCGGACTGGCGGACACGTACACGTTTATGGGAGATTCCGGATATGTGGCGCCGCGTGAGGTATGGCAGAAGGCGAAGGACGCTGCCACACAGGCTGTGAGGATGGGAGACTCGCTGCCTGAGACACACATTTCACTAGCCCTAGTGCGGGAGAACTATGATTGGGACTGGGCGGGTGCGGAGGCGGAGTTCCAGAAAGCGATCCAGCTTAATCCGAATTCGGCGGCTGCGCACAACTGGTACGGGGATTGTCTGACCAAGCTAGGGCGATTCGAAGAAGCGCGGCAAGAGCTGAAGAAGGCACAGGAGCTAGATCCACTGTCGATGCTGATCAATACCACCGTGGGGCGGCAGCTTTATTTCTCGCGGCAGTATCCTTCCGCCATTGAGCAACTGCAGAAGGCACTGCAGATGGATCAGAATTTTGTGCCGGCGCAACATGCGATCGAAGCGGCGTACGCGCAGAACGGAATGTATAAGGATGCCGTAGCCGAGAGACAAAAAGTGCTCACGCTTTCAGGCAATCCTGATTTGGCCGCCGCTATTGGAGCGGATTATGCGCAGTCAGGTTATACCGGCGTCATGCAGAGCTGGCTGGACGGGCTGAAAGAAGTTTCTAAGCGAGGATACGTTTCAGCGTACGACATCGCGGAAATTTATGCGCGTATTGGACAAAAGACGCAGGCACTGGTGTGGCTGGAGCAGGCGTTTAATCAGCGCGACAGCAAACTGACGTATATAAGGGTCGAGCCAGCATTTGATCAAATGCGTTCCGATGCGCAGTTCCAGCAGATTGCGCAGCGCCTGGGCATGCCGCAGTAATCAGCGCAGCTGGTACCCGGGTTCGCCGGGCAACTTTCCTTCCACACGAACAATCTTTACTCCGGGACGCACCTCGCGCGAGTCAATGAACGCGATGGCGCCAGGAATCGCGCTGACCAGCTCGTTCGCCATGTCATTGGAATAGACGACCTTGGGTGCCGATGCGGACTCGGCGCGGAAGATCTTGGCGATCCAGTACTGCTTAAACTGCGCGTCCGACATTTGATAGATCCTCTTCAGTACAACATCCCGCTCGCGGGCAACGGGAGCGCGGATCAGAAGCACGACCGGAACGTTTGTGCTCCAGTACTGGCGGTCCCCGAGGAAAACCTTTCGAACTTCTGCCATGCTGAGATTAGTGATTGGCGTATCAGGATGAACGACGACGGCAATATCCACATCAGTCGACTTCTGGGCAAGTGCGACAGCGCAGATTATCGCCAGCAGCAGCACAGCAACCGATTTTTGTTTTGCTGTCATGGCGCGCTCAGAAGGTGAATGCGGTCTGGAAAAAGGCCGCGTTGCTGCGTGGTTCGCCGACCCCCAGACGGGTGCTGCGGTACTCGCCTTTGAAGGCGGCGTAATTCGTAATATCGTATCGGACGCCAAGGGTCGAACCAACAAGGTCCGAAACGCCCGTAAATACCGGATCGCTTTCCGGCTTGTGAATATATTCGAACCGGTAGTAGGGCTTCCATTTGTCGCCTTGCCAGGGGAAGCGATAAGCGAGCTGGACATAGAAGGCCTGGCTGTTGAAGGTGCGACCAGTGAGCACGTCCCGGTGATGGGAGTTGGCGAATTCGGAGAGGAACTCGGGGTGTTCCTTGGTGTAGACGAGATGGGCGGAGGTGATGGTTTCATCGAAATTTTGTCCGGGCTGCGGAGTCAGCTTGTCGCGATAGACGGAGGCGCCGAATTGCAGTCCGTAGATGCGGGCGGGACGCGCGAAAACAGTGGCGACCCAGGCTCGATTGTCGTTGACATCTCCACTATCCCCTGCTTTGCTGAGAATCGACGAGCGTCCGTTGCCCAGGCCGACATTGTAGCCGAGGCCGAGACCTCCGGAGGGAATGTTGCCTTCTGCGAGTAGGCCAACAAAGTGAACAGGAATAAACGTTCCGCCAATCTGCACCATCTGTGGGCGGCTGATAGTCGTCTGCAGCCAGGCTCCATGATGGAAGGCGGTGTTCCAGTATCCGATCGGCGTGTGGTATTTTCCAAATGAAATTTTGAAATAGTCGTTGTAGTCGTAGCGGATGATGCTACGTTCCACCTGGAGTTCATAGTTTGCGGGCTGTGCCGTGAAGCTTACCTCGCCAAAATAAGAGACCTTGCGCGACAACGGGGAAGCGAAGTGCAGGACGAACTGGCCGAGGTTGAATCCGCTGACTGAGCCCTTCTGATCGCTGGCAGAGAAGTTTACGTCCCCGAATCCCCTGATCTGAAGCGATGGGTAGTGCTCCTCGGCTTCGCGTACGACAGTCGTACTGGGCAGATGATCATGCTCGCCTGGATGCTGGGGGGGCGCTGGGTATTGCGTCTGCGTCACGCCGCCGGAAGACACGGCCTGCGGCTGCAGGGTAGCCTGCTTATCACCTTCCCGGTTGTTCTCGCGGGCTTCCAGGTCGCTGATTCGCTTCTCCAACTGCTGGATGCGTTCGAGGAGGGCTTGAACACTGGGCTCGGATGAGGATGACGATGGAGGAGGATCAGCCTGCGCGAGGACAGTAGGGCTGAAAGCGAGCAGGAAAATAGCAAGCACGGCAGGTCGCATCTGGTTCTCCTGAAGTCGAAAAATCTGGCACGGAATCGCGCGATATGCGAAACGCCGACTAGTTTATTCGGTCGCTGAGGTTTGTCAAAGAAGGTTTGAGAAGCCTGCAAGTCGGACTCATCGCCTCTCATTCGGCAGTTTGTGTGCTCCGCTTTGTGCTCCGAATTCGAGACGCGACCTGCGTCCGCTATCCCAGTGGCACGGCTCGTTAAGTAGACTGGCTAAAAGTGTCTGCCGGCGGATCTATCCACACCGAAGGACTGCCGATCACAAATCCGTCGAATGCATCGGGAGATTCCGCGAGCACGTTGGCCGCGAATAGACCTCCGAACGAATGTCCAAACAGGATCGCTTTTGTTGGGTCCAGCGGACCTCAAGGAACGGGCGAAGTTCTTGGGTAAGAAAAGCCTGAAATTTGGCCCCACCTCCGCCGTAAGTTACTCCGTCTCCGGTCGCCGCGCGGTGCAACAGATCGGTCCCGCGCCAGTGGGTTTGACCCTCGCCATGGCCAACGGACACAACGTACGCCTCTGACGTTGCCCTTTTCAAAGCCACTCTTCCGAGTAGATAAGGCAACCATCCCTCGGCACTCGAGAAGCAAAAATCCATTCGATAGGATTTTTGCAAGGATTTGACAATCGCCCCAGCGTTGGAAGCGAGAATTGAGGGTCTCGCGTGTCGATTTCACATCGAAAGTGGGAAAGAAAACTGGCTGCTAACAGGCCAATTTTCGGGCGGAGGGTGTGGAGCAGGATTCAGCAATGGTCGACGATTCTGGGTTTATCGCCCTATTGATGCCCAATCGTTTGCGAACGCAACAGGTCCGAATCGTTGGGTGGTTCTTGCTGTTTTGGAGCTCGGCGATTGGGATTTATGTCGCCAAGGTTATAGGCTTTGACCTCTATGTGCGCACGCACTGGCACATCGTGGAAGGCGCCGTAATCAAGTACGAAGAGAAATCAGCTCAGCTAGGCTCAATCCGCTCCCGCCAAACAACACACTGGCTGGAGTTCGAAGTGGAATTTGATCCGAAAGAGTGGGGCTGCAATACTGGCATGAGTTGGACTGTACCGAAGCCTTTTTCGTGTATAGGAGAGGTGCGTTCCCCAGGCTCTCAATCATGGGGTGTCGCGCAGAGTTGGGGCTATAGGCATCCAGTGAACTCCACTGCAAAGCTCTATTACGATCCAGCCACAGGCCGCTTGCGTTTCGCAGGCGAATCGATTCTCCATCTGTATCCTTGGACCGCAATCGCTGCATTCTTCCTGGGTGCTGGCATTTCGTCTGTTTTGCTCTACACTTCACACCGTCGGCTCAAGGAGTCAAATCTCTTATCGCCAGATTACGGTGTGACTGCAACTGCTGCAACGTCTTCTGAAAATCACACGCGCGATGAGACCCTAATTGATTTAAAGCTGCCTTGATTTTGCCGAGCGGCATCTTTGCAAGCTTGATTACTTTCGCGGCTCATGCAGACGGTAAAAGTCCATAATCTGAGTGTTTCTCACAAGAGATTACTTGCTGCTTTATGGTTTTCAGCACTCACGCTCTTGTGCATGTTAGTGATGTTTCACAAATTAACGATGTCGTTTCGGGGGATCCTTCTTTACGTGGTCCTGCCAATCATAGCCTCTGGAATTGCCGGCAGTTTATGGGGTGTACCAATTTTGAATCCCGCGAAGACGACCAGGGTGGGGCAGTCGCTGCTACGGGGAATAGCAGTTTCCGGAGGTGCGTTCGTCATCTTTTCGCTAATGTTCGCATTTGCTCTACCTTTCATTGAGCGCGGGTGGTCTTTGGGGCAATCAAGGGGGATCTTATTGTTCACGTGGATACTAGGGTTCCTGCTTGCCGGGCCGATTGTTCTCATCGGAGGCATGCTGGCTGGTGCCACACTGTACTGGTTCCGTCGCAGCGTTGTCGGGGAATAGACAAGACTGTTCGGGCTGGCCAGCAATTGGCAAGACTTTGGCTGGCTTATCAGATATAAAACTTGAAAGGCAGACGTGGATCACTGTCGATCGGGGCTGAGATCAAGACATCTCCAACCGCATTGGCAAAACGGATTGTAACGGGCAGCCTGTCATTGTGAAGACAAGAATTAAAATTGATCTTCGTTAGGCCAAGAACGTCCTGCAACACCGTGCGCACGAGACAATCACTCTGCCACATCGACCGAAAAGAAAAAGACCGTCCCGCGGATAGACCAACTGCTGAGCATATCCAAACTCCAGCATGGGCTCTTCCAGGAAGATCATCTGGATAGGAGCCTTGGGCCGTTTTGGGCGGCGCGCACGCTTAGCTAGCACTTTCATTGTCCTGATCTTCTCCCTCAACGAACTCTACATCTGGGTCGTCATCGTCATCGCTCGCCGATTCACTGACTGCGGGCATGCTCATCGGACACGAGAAGACCATCGAGGGT
>Ga0157369_10000568_pt1 | contig 48608 bp, 48 predicted proteins | sample C25metaG_FD_113461 | JGI IMG/M metagenome (GOLD analysis project Ga0157369, IMG submission 113461) | Corn rhizosphere microbial communities from Kellogg Biological Station, Michigan, USA - C2-5 metaG | ecosystem: Host-associated > Plants > Roots > Rhizosphere > Soil | place: USA: Michigan... | reverse complement strand
GGCGTGCCCCTGCCCCCGGCGCCGAAGGCCCGCACGCAGGAGCTGCGCTACTCCGTCGTGGTGGCGAACCAGCCGGTGCGCGAGGTGCTGCTCGCGATGGCGCGCGAGACGCGCCTCAACTTCGACATCGCCGACGACGTGGAGGGCCGCGTCACCATCAACGCGATCGACCAGACGCTGCGCCAGATCCTCACGCGCATGGCGAAGCAGGCCGACATCCGCTGGGAAGACAACGGCAACGTGATCTCGGTGGTGAAGGACACGCCCTACCTCAAGACGTACCGCGTCGACTACGTGAACATGTCGCGCGACGTGACGGAGTCGGTCGGCATCGCGACCCAGGTGATCTCGGGCTCGGTCGGGGGCGCCGTGACCTCCTCCGGCACCGGCAGCGGCAACAACAACTCGACGCTCAACATCGCGTCGACCGCGAAGAACCACTTCTGGGAATCCCTCGAGAAGAACATCAAGGACCTGCTGCGCGAGACCGACAAGGAGCTCCCGCCCGGCAGCAGCGAGACGTTCGTGCAGACGCGCGGCGCGGGTGCCTTGTCGACCACGCAGTCCCGTGCCGCGGCCGCCACCCGCCGCACGACCACCACGACGCCGAACGGCACGCGGGCCGCGACCGTGGAGGGCCCCGGGGACACGCAGAGCACGCAGGCGAGCGAGAGCCGCGAGGAGCGCCTCACCTTCCGCGAAGCTGCCTCCGTCATCGTGAATCCCGAGACGGGCATCATCTCGGTGCGCGCCACCTCGCGCCAGCACGAGAAGGTGCAGGAATTCCTCGAGCAGGTCGCCGGATCCTCCAAGCGCCAGGTGCTGATCGAGGCGACCATCGTCGAGGTCGACCTGAACGACAACTACCAGGCCGGCGTCGACTGGTCCGCGCTCGGCCTGAACGGGCTCGGGTACACCATCAGCCAGGTCTTCTCGCCGCCGTCGCTTCCGAGCACGCCCAACGCGCTCGCGAACTCCGCCTTCACCATCCACTACAACAATCCGAACGCGGCGGCCGGCGGCTCCATCAGCAGCACCGTGAAGCTGCTCGACCAGTTCGGACGCACGCGCGTGCTGTCGAGCCCGAAGCTCATGGTCATCAACAACCAGACCGCGGTGCTGAAGGTCGTCGACAACCGCGTGTACTTCACGGTCAAGGCCGACACCGTCACCAACCAGACGACCTCCACCACGACCTTCACGACCACGCAGAACGTGGTGCCCGTGGGCTTCATCATGAACGTGACGCCGCAGATCAGCGAGGCCGACCAGGTGACGCTCAACCTGCGCCCGACCGTGACGCGCATCATCGACACGGTGGCGGATCCCAATCCCTCGCTCGCGGCCGCCGGTGTCACGAGCCTCATTCCCGTGACGCAGACGCGCGAGATGGAAAGCGTGCTCAAGGTCTCGAGCGGCCAGACCGCGATCCTGGGCGGGCTCATGCTCGACAGCTTCGAGGGCCGCACCAACGGCCTGCCGATCGCCTCGCGCATCCCGCTGCTGGGCGACCTCGTGAGCCAACGCAACGACGTCTCGCAGAAATCCGAGCTCGTGATCTTCATCCGCCCCGTCGTCGTGCGCGACGCGAGCCTCGACACCGACCTCGCCGACTATCGCAAGTACCTGCCGACCGACGCGTTCTTCCGCGACACGCGCCCGCCGCTGCCCGAGCTGCAGCGCGAGCTCGAGCGCATCGAGCAGGGCAAGGTCCCGCACGGGCAGCCGAATCCGGTCGTGCCCGATCCGCGCCAGCCCTCGCCCGGAGGCCAGACGTGAGCCTGCTGCTCGACGCCCTCAAGCGCGCCGAGCAGGAGAAGCTCGCGCGCGGCGCCCCCGAGCCGGCCAAGGCGGCGCGAGCGCCCGAGAGCTCGGGGTTCGACATGGAATCGCCGCGCATGGCGCCGATCTCCGCGCCGGTGCTCGAGCTGCAGCCGGTGGAGCCCGCGGCGGACGGGGCGACCCGGCCCGCCCCGAGCGCCGAGGCGAAGGCCGTGAAGAACGCATTCGCGGCGAAAGCCGCCGCCGCGCCGCAGGGCCGCCAGCGCATCGTGCTCTGGGCCGGCCTCGCCGCCATCGTGCTCGTCGTGGCCGGCGCCGGCGGCTACATCTGGTACTCGATCCAGCAGCTCACGCCCGCACCGTTCACGCCCCGTGCACGCCTGCGCCCGCCCGCGGCCCCCACGCCGCCGGCCGCTAGCGCGGAGCCTTCCTCGGCCGCGAAGATGGAGCAGCTCGTGGCCCTCGCGAACGCGAAGCCTGCCCCGGCGACCGGCATCGTGACCCCCATGGCGAGCGAGCCGGCGCCGCCGGCCACCGCGCCGGGGGGCGCCGCACCGGCAGCAGCCGCGCCGGCCGCGGCGCCCGCGCCGCAGAAGACGCTCGAGAGCCTGCTGCGGGAAGCGCAGCGCACGCCCGATCCCGAGCCCTTCAGCCTGCAGCGCTCCGAGGACAAGCCGGCCATCCCGGCGCAGGTCGCCGCGGGCTACGACGCGCTGGCACTCGGCGACCTCGAGCGCGCGCGGCAGGAGTACGCGGCCGCCGCCGCCTCGGAGCCCGGCAACATCGACGCGCAGCTCGGCCTCGCGACCGTCGAGGCGCGCGCGGGACACCGCGCGCTGGCCGCATCGTTCTATCGTCGTGCGCTCGAGATCGACCCGCGCGATCCCACGGCGCTCGCCGGGCTCGCCGCCCTCTCCGCCGCGGGAGCGCCCGACGGCCTCGAATCGAAGCTGCGCGCCGACCTCGCGCGCAGCGACAGCGGCGCGCTGCACTTCGCGCTGGGCAACCTCTACGCCGCGCAGGGCCGCTGGGGCGAGGCCCAGGCCGAATACTTCGATGCGCACCGCGTCGACCCGTCGGACGCGGACATCGTGTTCAACCTCGCCGTGAGCCTCGACCACCTCGGCCAGGCGCACCTCGCCGCCGGCTACTACGAGCGCGCGATCGAAGGCGCGTCCCACCGGGCGGCGCAGTTCGACGCATCCGCGGCGGCCCGCCGGCTCGCCGCGTTGCGCGCCGGCGCGCGGCCCTAGAGCACCGTGGGCAACATCCAGACCCCGCCGCTCGCGCAGGTCCCGCTGGGGCAGACGCTGCTCCACAAGGGCATCATCAGCCAGGACCAGCTCAACATCGCGCTCACCGAGCAGAAGAAGTTCAAGGCGCCGCTCGGCAAGGTGCTCGTGCAGCTCGGCTTCGTCACCGAAGCGACGATCCGCGACATCCTGTCCGAGACGCTGGGGCAGGTCTCGATCGACCTCGAGAACACGATCATCGACCCGGCGGCGATCGCGCTGGTGCCGAAGGACATGGCGCGGCGCTATCACGTGCTGCCCGTGAGCTACGACGGCGAGAAGAAGCTGCTGATGGTCGCGGTGTCGGATCCGTCCAACGTCGTGGCGCTCGACCAGATCCGCGCCATCTCGCGCGAGGACATCCGCATCGAGCAGGTGCTCGCGCGCGAGTCCGACATCACCATCGGCATCGAGCACCACTACGGGTTCGAGCTCTCGATCGACGGGATCCTGAACGAGATCGAGACGGGCGAGATCGACTACCAGTCGCTCGCGGCCGACTTCGACGAATATTCGCAGCCGGTGGTGCGCCTGGTGGACGCGCTCCTGAACGACGCGGTGAAGCGCGGCGCCTCCGACATCCACTTCGAGCCCGAGCAGGGGTTCCTGCGCATCCGCTACCGCATCGACGGGGTGCTGCGCCAGATCCGCTCGCTGCACAAGAACTACTGGGCCGCGATGGTGGTGCGCCTGAAGGTGATGAGCGGCATGAACATCGCCGAGACGCGCGCCCCGCAGGACGGCCGCATCTCGCTGACACTTTCCGGGCACCAGGTGGACTTCCGCGTGTCGTCGCAACCGACGACGCACGGCGAGAACATCGTGCTTCGCATCCTGGACCGCGACAAGGGCATCGTCCCGCTCGAGGACCTGGGCCTGCACGCCGAGGACCTGAAGACGCTGAAGCTCATGCTGGCGCGCCCCGAGGGCATCATCCTCGTCACGGGCCCGACCGGCAGCGGCAAGACGACGACCCTCTACTCGATCCTCAACTACATCAACACCGAGGGCATCAACATCATGACCCTCGAGGACCCGGTCGAGTACCCGATGGCGATGATCCGGCAGACGTCGGTGAACGAGGTGGTGAAGCTCGACTTCGCCTCGGGCATCCGCTCGATGATGCGCCAGGACCCCGACGTGATCCTGGTGGGCGAGATCCGCGACCAGGAGACGGCCGAGATGGCGTTCCGCGCGGCGATGACCGGCCACCAGGTGTACTCGACGCTGCACACGAACTCGTCGATCGGCGCCGTGCCGCGCCTCATGGACCTGGGCGTGCTGCCCGACATCATGGCGGGCAACATCATCGGCGTCATCGCGCAGCGCCTCGTGCGCAAGCTCTGCTCCTCGTGCAAGGCGCCCTACAACCCGGACACGGGCACGCGGCGCCTCCTCGGCATGGACCCGGACGACCCCCGGCCCGTCTACCAGGCGGTGGGATGCGCGAGATGCGACAACGTGGGCTACCGGGGGCGCGTGGCCATCATGGAGCTCTTCAAGCTCGACTCGGAGACCGACGAGCTCATCGCGCGGCGCGCCACGGGGCGCGAGATCCGGCTCGCCGCCGGGGCGAAGGGCTTCCGGTCGCTGGCCGAGGACGCGGTGTCGCGCGTGCTGCTCGGGCAGACCAGCCTCGAGGAGATCTCGCGCGTGGTCGACCTGACCGACCGGGTCATCTGACGGCGCACTGAACGATGGCTCTCTTCGCATATCGGGCCATCGACGCCGAAGGGCGCGTGTCGAGCGGCAACCTCGACGCGGTCAACGCGATCGACCTCGAGCTTCGCCTGAGGCGCCTGGGGCTCGACCTCATCACCTTCGAGGGCGTCAAGCGCTCGGCCGCCGCGCGCTCGCGCCGCGTCTCGCGCACCGAGCTCATCACGTTCTGCTTCCACCTCTCGCAGCTGCTCAAGGCCGGCGTCAACATCATCGAGGCGCTCACGGACCTGCGCGATACGGTCGACAACGCGGGCTTCCGCCAGGTGATCGCGAGCCTGCTCGAGGACATCGAGGGCGGCCTCAAGCTCTCGGAGGCGATGGCGAACCATCCCTACTGCTTCGACCAGGTCTTCGTGGCGCTGGTGCGCGCGGGCGAGCAGAGCGGCCAGCTGGTGGAAGTGCTCGACGAGCTGGCCGAGAACCTCAAGTGGCAGGACGAGATGGCCTCCCAGGCGAAGAAGGCCATGATCTATCCGATCCTCGTGTTCGTGGTGATCATCGGCGTCATGATCGCGCTCATGACGTTCCTCGTGCCGCAGCTCGCCGCGACGTTCAAGACGATGGTGCCGAAGCTGCCGCGCGAAACGGAGCTGCTCATCGCGATCTCCCACGTCTTCACGCGCTGGTGGTACCTGGTGCTCGGCATCCCGCTCGCCGGCGGCATCGCGCTCTGGATCGCCGCCCAGACCAACGACCGCCTGCAGCAGGCGCTCGACGGCGCGAGCCTCAGGCTGCCGGTCGTCGGGCCGCTGCGCCAGAAGATCATCCTCGCGCGCTTCTCCACCTATTTCGCGATGCTCTACCGCGCCGGCATCAGCGTGCTCGACTGCATCCACATCTGCGAGAAGATCGTGGGCAACCGCGTGATGGAGCGGGGGCTGCAGCGCGTGGGCCGCAGCATCTCCGAGGGCCAGGGCATCTCCCAGGCGTTCATCGCCACCCAGCTCTTCCCGCCGCTCGTGCTGCGCATGCTGCGGGTCGGCGAATCGACCGGCGCGCTGGACACGGCGCTGCTCAACGTGAGCTACTTCTACAACCGCCAGGTGCGCGAGGGGATGTCGAAGCTGCAGACGCTGATCGGCCCCTTCACGACCCTCGTCCTCGGCGGGCTCATCATCGCGATCCTGTACGCGATCTTCCTGCCGCTCTACGACGTGATCTCGAAGATCAAGTTCTAGTGAGCTCGCGCCACTTCCTCTACCTCACCAACACGCGGCTCGTGAGCCTCGAGACCTCGCGCGCGCAGATCGTGGCGCGGCGCGAGTTCGCGGTGTCGGTCGCCGGCGCCGCCGAGTTCGAGCGCTACGTGGGCCACATGGAGACGCGGCCGGTCCACGTCTTCACCGACGTGGCGGAGGAAGACATCCGCCTGGACAGCATCCCCCACGTGGGCAGCCGCGACCGCGACGCGATCGTCGGGCGCAAGCTGGCGCAGATCTTCCGCAACACGCAGTACCGCTTCGCGCAGGTCCAGGGGCGCGAGGCCGACGGCCGGCGCGACGACCGCGTGATGTACACCGCGATCACCAACCCGGAAGTCCTGCGGCCCTGGCTCGAGGTGCTCGAGAAGCTGCACGTGCCGCTCGCGGGCATCCATTCGACCGCGGTCTTCAGCCGCGTGCTGCTCGAGGAGCTCGACCTCGCATTCCCCCACGCGCTCCTCGTCACGCTCTCGCCCGGCGGCTTCATGCGCCAGAGCTATTTCCGCGATCGCGAGCTGCGCTTCAGCCGCCTCACCCCCATCGACCTCGGCGAAGGCCAGACGCTCGGCACGCTCATCGCGGAGGAGACGACGCGCACCTGGCAGTACCTCGACAGCCTGCGCCACTTCGGGCCCGACGACCGGCTCGAGGTGTGCGTGCTGCTGCACCCGAACGACCGCCTCGGGGTGCAGACGGCGTTGAGGGACTTCGCGCAGATCCAGTACCGCATCCTCGACATCGAGTCGGTCGCGGCGAAGCTGGGCCTCAGGCAGGCGCCCCTCGGCTCAACCGCCGAGGAGATCTTCGTCCACCTGTACCTGATCCGCCGGGTGCCGAACCATTTCGCCTCCGGGGAGCAGCGCCGGTACGACACGGTGCGGCGCGCCCGCAGCGCGATCAACCGCGCCGCCGCCGCGGCGCTCGTCGCGGGCCTCGCCTGGGCGGGCTGGAACGTCGGCCGCGTGCTCATGTCCGGCGAGGGCGACCAGCGCCTCACGCAGCAGCTGGCGGGGCTCAACCGCGAGTACGAGGAGATCACGAAGTCGATGCCGTCGTTCGGCGTGGGCGGGTCCACCATGCGCGACGCCGTGCGCTTCTACGACGGCACCATCCGCCGCTTCCCGACGGTGGCGGGATTCGTGGTGCCGCTCTCGCAGGTGGTGGCGCGCCATCCCGAGGTGCGGCTCACCCAGGTGGCGTGGATGGCGAGCGACGATCCGAAGGCGAACCCCGCGCTCAAGCGCAACACGAGGGACACGACGCTGCCGGTGCAGGCGGTGGGCCGCGACACCGCGCCCACGCCCGCCGCGGACGCGGCGAACGCGAACGCGCCGTTCTCGAGCGGACGCTTCGAGATCGCGCTGGTGGAGGGCACGGTGCACGTCGCCAACAACGATTTCCGCGGCGCGCTCGACGACGTCCAGCGCCTCGCTTCCGACCTGGCGCAGGCCGATCCCAACACCACGGCCGAAGTGGTGGAGAGCCCCCTCGACGTGCGCCCGACGCTCGAGCTGCACGGGCGCCACGACGCGCGCGAGCCGTCCTCGATGGACCCGCGCTTCGTCGTGCGCGTGGTGCGCACGCGACCGGGGGCCGCGTGAGCCAGATCTGGAACACCGAGGGGCGCAGCGAGCTGCAGGGCGCGTGGGTGCGCCTCGCGGTCGCGGTCGTGGTGGCGGTCCTCATGGTCGGCGGCAGCCACTGGTACTTCGAGAAGGAGCGGCGCGACAGCGCCGCGATGCAGCGGCGCGTGCAGGAAGCGCGCTCGCGGCTCGACGGCGCGCGGCGCGAGCGCGACAGCCTGGTCGAGTCCTCGGACGTGTTCCGCACCCTGGTCGATCGCGGCCTGCTGCAGGGCGAGCGCCGCCTGGAGCTGGTCGAGCTCGTGAACCAGCTGCGCAGCCGCTACCAGCTCTACGCGCTCGACTACGACATCGCCCCGCAGCGCCCGCTGCCCCTCGCGAACGGCCAGGCGTACTCCGCGGTCGACGTGCTCGGCAGCCGCGTGAAGCTCAAGCTGCGCGCGCTGCACGAAGGTGACGCGCTCGCGTTCGTGGGCGCCCTCGCGCAGACCCCCCAGGGCTTCTATCCCGTGGACGCTTGCACCTTCAGGCGGCTCGACGCCACCTCCGACCTGCAGCCGCACGTGGAGGCGGAATGCTCGCTCGAGTGGATCACGCTGCAGGAGAAGAAGCGTGGCTAGGCGCGTGCTCGCCGCCGTGCTCCTCGCCGTGGCCACCGGCGCCGCGGCGGAGGAATCCCTCGGCACCCTCTTCCTCTCGGCCGAGGAACGCGCGCGCCTCGATGCGCTGCGCCGCGGCGATGCGCCGGCGGCCACCGGGGCTGCCGCTCCACGCGACCACGCGCTCACCGGATTCGTCCAGCGCAGCGACGGGCGCACCACCGTCTGGATCGATGGCCGCGCCGTGATGGTGCCGGCGCGCCGCGCGCCTCCCCTCGACCCGCGCATCGTGCAGGACGAGGGCGGCGAGAGCGGCGTTCGCGTCGAGCGCACGCAAACGCGCTGAGTCAAGCGAAAGCCCGCGCCACGCGCGCGGGGTTTGGCCCGGCGTCTCGCCCCGCGCGAGGTTATGAAGGAGCCTTCCCGCTCGCGGAGAGGCTCGATGTCCCGCCTTCGACACGCCCACGGCGCGGTGCTGCTGCTGGCGCTGGTGCTCGCCGCGTGCATCGCGGCGTCCTGCGCCGCGCTGGCGCTCGCGGCGCGCGCCGCCACCGCGCGCGATCGCGCGACCGAGCGTGCCCTCGCGCAGGCGCGCGAGGCGCTCATCGCCTACGCGGTCGACCGCCCGATCAATGCCGCGACGGGCCCCGGCTACCTGCCCTGCCCCGACCTCGACGGCGACGGCTGGGCCGAATCGACGTGCGGCTCGCTCGACGGCAGCACCGGGCAGGCGTCGCGCCTGGGGCTGCTGCCGTGGAAGACGCTCGGGCTGCCCGAGCTTCGCGACGGCGCCGGCGAGCGGCTCTGGTATGCGGTATCGACCCAGTACAAAGGTCTGCTCAATTGCGCGGCGAGCAGCGCCTGCGTCGACATGACGCCCGCGCATGCGCCCGGCACGATCACCGTGCGCGCGGCCGACGGCACCGTGGTCCACGACGGTACGGCGGGCACGGGCGCGGTCGCGGTGGTGATGGCGCCCGGGCCGCCGCTCGAGCGCATGGAGGTGGACGGCGATCGCCTGCAGGAGCGCGCATGCGCACCCGGCGAGTGCGACAGCGACGGCGTCTGCATCGCGGCACCGCCCCAGCGCGCCGCGCCGTGCGACCCGCGCAACTTCCTCGACCGCGCACCCGGCGCCGCGCGGCCCGCGGAAGACAACGCCGACTTCATCGACCGCAGCGATGCGCCCGGCCGTGCGCAGGACTCCAACGGCTTCATCATGGGGCCGGTGCGCGGGCCCGGCGGGCGCGTGGCGGTCAACGATCGCGTCGTGGTCGTGGCCTACGAAGACGTGATACCGCGCATCATGGCGCGCGTGGCCCTCGAGGTCGCGCAGTGCATGCGCTTCTACGCGACGCGCCCCGAGAACGGCGGGCGCTACCCCGCGCCGATCGCCGCGTGCGCTCGCGGCCCGCGCTTCGGCATGCTGCCCGATACACCGTTCGACACCGCGGCGAGCGGCATGCTCGCGCGATGGTGGCGCACGGCCGCGCGCACGCCCGAGAGCCTGGCCGAGCTTCCCACGCACGACGACGCCTGCCGCCTCGCGGTGGCGCCCGACGATCCGGGCCCCGTGCGCACCTATGCGCCGGGCATTCCCGCGAGCGAGGGCGAAACGGCGGCGGCGCCCTCGTGGTGGCGATCGTGGAGGCTTCACGTCTACGCGAGCGTGGCGGCAGGCCGCGCGCCTTCCGATGCACCGAACGTCGATTGCGCCGCGGCGGGCGCGTGCGTGCGACTCGTCGATGCCGATGCGCGCGTGCTGCGCGATGGGCAGTCCGCGGCGATCGTCGTGTCGACCGACTGCCCGGGGCCCGATGTGTGCGCGAACGACGACTGCACCACGCTCGTCGCGAGCCGCAATCCGCGCGACCTCCATGCCGTCGCCTTCGTTCCGTAAGCCGCGGCGCGGCTACACGCTGCTCGAGCTGGCGCTCGCGCTCCTCGCGATCGCCATCCTCGCCGGCGGCCTCGCGCTCCCGCTGGCCGCGCAGGTGCAGCAACGGCGCACGGAGGAATCGCGCCGGCGCCTCGACGAGGCCCGCGACGTCGTGCTCGCCTTCGCCGCGACCCACGCTCGCCTGCCCTGCCCGGCGTCGGATGCGAGCCGCGGCGAGGAGAGCTTCGAGGCGGGCGGGGATGCGTCGAACGGGCGCTGCGCGCATTTCTCCGACGGCTACCTTCCCGCGGCGGCGCTGGGCCTGTCGCCGCTCGACGGCGACGGCTTCCTGCGCGATGCCTGGGACGCGCCGCGCAATCGCATCCGCTATGCGGTCTACGGCGGCGCGGTGAACGGCGTGGCCCAGGCGCTCACGCGCACCGACGGCCTTCAATCCGCCACCCTCGCGGGCGTGGGCGCGCAGCCGCATTACCTCTTCGTCTGCGGCGGCGCCACGGGCGCGGGGCCCGCGGGATGCGGACCTGCCTCCAACCAGCTCACGCGGCGCGCCGCCTTCGTGCTGCTGTCGCTGGGGCCGAATGCGCCGCTCGTGCCCGCGCCGGGCAGCGACGAGGCGCGCAATCTCGCGGGCGATGGCACGTTCGTCACGCACGAGGCGAGCGAGGATCGCGCGGCGCCCTTCGACGACCTCGTGCAATGGGCGCCGGTGCACCTCGTCGTGCATCGCCTGCTCGCGGCGGGCCGCCTGCCGTGACGGCAAGGCCGCACGGGCCACGGGGACGGCCGCCGCGCCGCGCGTGAACGGCGGCCGTTGAGTCGCTCGTCGCCGCACGCCCGCTCGACGGCCGGCCCCGTGCCCCGTGCGGCTTCCCGCCGCGGGAACGCGGCCGCCCGGCTCGTCATCGAATGGGCACACGACAGCGATATAATCATCGATCCCCTGGAAGCGGGCTTGCATCGGGCGCCATGCTCCAGTGCGAAAAGGACCTCCATGAACCAGCGCGACCAGAACGTGGCCATTCCCGACGTGCAATCGACCCCGGATACGCGCCATCTCGCGATCGACCGGGTCGGCATCAAGTCGATCCGCCATCCGGTGAAGATCCGCGAGCGCGCGGGCGGCGTGCAGCACACGATCGCGCACTTCAACATGTACGTGGGGCTGCCGCACCACTTCAAGGGCACGCACATGTCGCGCTTCGTGCAGATCCTGAACGCGCACGAGCGCGAGATCTCGCCCGACACCTTCCGCCTCATGCTGCGCGAGATGGTCGCCAAGCTCGAGGCCCAGACCGGCCACATCGAGATGACGTTCCCCTACTTCGTCTCGAAGAAGGCCCCCATCTCCGGCGTCGAGAGCCTCATGGATTACGAGGTCACGTTCGTGGGCGAGATCAAGGACGGCCGCGAGCATTTCACGCTGAAGGTGCTGGTGCCGGTGACGAGCCTGTGCCCGTGCTCCAAGGAGATCTCCGAGCGCGGCGCGCACAACCAGCGCTCGCACGTGACGGTCGCCGCGCGCATCAAGACCTTCGTGTGGATCGAGGACCTCATCGACCGCGTCGAGGACCAGGCCTCGAGCGAGCTCTGGGGGCTGCTCAAGCGGCCGGACGAGAAATACGTGACCGAGCACGCCTACGACAACCCCAAGTTCGTCGAGGACATGGTGCGCGACGTGGCCGCGGAGCTGAACCGCGACGCGCGCATCGAGGGCTATGTCGTCGAGAGCGAGAACTTCGAGTCGATCCACAACCATTCCGCCTACGCGATGATCGCGAAGGGGATGGAGCCGCGCTAGCCGCCTGGTGCGTGCGCTAGTAGCGCTTCGTGAGGGTCAGCGTGTCGCCCTCGCGCCTCATCTCGGTGCGGTTGAGGAAGCTCATGCCGAGCAGGCCCACGTCCATGCCGGGCATCGGATGCACCGTCGCCTCGACGTTGTAGAGCGTGAGGCCGCCGACCGTGACGCTGTCGAGCATCACCTTGTAGACCACGACGGGCCCGTTGGCGGTCATGGCGGCGCCGCGCTGCGCCCCGCCGAGGTCGATGCCGAGCCGGCGCACCTCCGAGGCGGGGATGTTCACGTAGGTGGCGCCCGTGTCGACCACGAAGCGCAGGTACGAGCCGTTCACCTGCCCGCCGGTCACGAACTGGCCGCGGGAGTCGGCGGGAAGCGTGACGCTCGAGCGCGAGCCGCTCACGGCCGCGGTCTCGTAATGCTGGCCCATCTCGAGCTTCTCGCGCTTGCCGTCGAACTCGAGCGTGGCGGAACTGCGGTCCACCGAAAGCAGTCGCACCCCATCGGCCGGGGCGCCGCCGACGGAGAGCGTCTGCGGCGCCCCGCGGTTGATCACCACGACGGCCTTGCCCGGGAAGAGCCCGATCACGTTCACGTCGGTGGCGAGCGCCAGGGCGGGAAGGCCAGCGAGCGCCACGGCCAGCAGCTGCTTTGTCACGGGAGATCCTGTTGAAGCCGGTTGCGATCTTTCGCTTCGCCCGCACCGAGGGCGCGGGTCATTTTGCCACGTTCCTCGCCGAGAACGGCCGGGAATTCCGCCTGGTCCTCCTGGACGAGGGCGAGCCGGTTCCCTGCGACGCGTCGCAATTCGCGGGCCTGGGCTTCATGGGCGGGCCGATGAGCGCGAACGACGAGCTCGCGTGGACGCAGCCGGTGCTGGCGCTCATGCGCGACGCCGTCGCGAAGGAGGTGCCGGTGATCGGCCATTGCCTGGGCGGGCAGCTCCTCGCGCGCGCGTTGGGCGGCAAGGTGTCGCGCAATCCGGTGGTGGAGATCGGGTGGGTGCCCGTCGCGGCGGAGCCGACGGCGCAGGCCGCCGACTGGCTCGGCGGACGCGAGCGCTTCGACGCGTTCGAATGGCATTACGACACCTTCACCATCCCGCCGGGCGGGGCGCGCATCTTCGGCGGCAGCACGTGCGCCAACCAGGCGTACGTCGTGGCCGGCCGCCACCTCGGCATGCAGTGCCACGTCGAGGTCAATGCCGAGATGATCGACACGTGGTGCAGCGTGGGCGCCGACGAGATCAGCGAGCACTACGGCAAGAGCCCGGCGGTGCAGGACGCGGTCACGATCCGCACCGAGATGACGCGCAAGCTCGTGCAGCTGACCTCCGCCGCGAGCGCGCTCTACGCACGCTGGACGAAGGGCCTCAGGCAGTAGTCCGTTCTGCCTTCGTGCGGACGGCGCATCCACGCGGACAAGGCGACGCGCCGGCCTCCTACGGCGCGCTTTCCCACTTCCGCTTCACCCTGCCGCACCCCGCGCCGGAAACTGGAGCGGGGGAAACATGGACCAGACGGAACATCATCGCGCCGACACGCGTGCCCGCGTCCTCGACGCCGTGCGCTCCTCGGGCGCGCGCAAGGTGAAGGTGGCGGTCGCCGACGTCGACGGCGTGCTGCGCGGCAAGTACGTCCACATCGACAAGTTCTTCGCCGCCGTCGACGGCGGCATCGGCTTTTCCGTCTTCGGCACGGACCTGAACGACCGGCCCTACGGCGAGGGCTACGCGAGCGGGCGGCGCCTGGGCTTTCCCGATGCGACGGTCGAGCTCGACCTGGGCACGCACCGCACGGTCCCGTGGGATGGCGACGTGCCGTTCTTCCTCGGCCAGTTCGTGAAGCCCGATGGGTCGCCGCATCCGCTGTGCCCGCGCCAGGTGCTGCGGCGCGTGCTCGGGCGCGCCCGCGACATGGGCTTCCAGGTGATGGCCGGGCTCGAGTACGAGTTCGTGAACTTCCACGAGACGCCGCAGACGTGGGCCGAGAAGAAGGGACATCGCCCCCAGCCGATCACGCACGGCATGATGGGGTACTCGCTCGTGGAAGCGAACCTGCACCGCGACTACATCGCGGCACTCATGGACGAGACCGCGCGCTTCGGCGTGCCGCTCGAGAGCCTGCACACCGAGACCGGGCCCGGCGTGTACGAGGCGGCGATCCTCTTCGGCGACGCGCTCGAGGCCGCCGACCGCGCGATCCTCTTCAAGGACGCGGCCAAGGAGATCGCCGCGCGCTTCGGCATCATGCCGTCGTTCATGGCGAAGTGGCACCCGAAGTACCCGGGCAGCGCGGGCCACATCCACCAGAGCCTCTCGGACGGCGCGCGCAACCTCTTCCACGACCCGGCGGGCCACCGTGGCGGGATGTCGCGCCTCTTCGAGAGCTACGTCGCGGGACAGCTCACGTACCTCTTCGAGCTCGCGCCGATGTTCTGGCCGACCATCAACTCGTACAAGCGGCTCGTCGACGGCTTCTGGGCGCCGGTGAAGGCGACGTGGGGCGTGGACAACCGCACCGCCGCCTTCCGCGTGCTAGCGGGCTCGCCCACCTCGACCCGCGTGGAGACGCGCTGCCCCGGCGCCGACACCAACGCCTACCTCGCGATGGCGGCCTGCCTCGCCGCGGGGCTGGCGGGCATCGAGCAGGGACTGGAGCTCACCGCGCCCCCGATCCATGGCGACAACGAGGGCGCGGACGCCGCCGTGCGCGCGCCCCGGACGCTGATCGAGACCACGCGCATCTTCCATGCCTCGCGCCTCGCGCGCGAGTGGTTCGGCGACGCCTTCGTCGCCTATTTCGCCGCCACCCGGGAGCAGGAATGGCGCGAATGGCTGGACGCCGTGACCGACTGGGAGCTCAGGCGCTACTTCGACGTGATCTGAGGGCCGGGTCGGCACCCAAGTGCCATTGCTGGGCGGTCCGGGCGACAGCACCATCGGGCTGGACTCATTGCCGCCCGGAGAAAACCATGAACAAACGCCTCCTCGCACCGGCCGCGCTCGTGGCCGGCGCGCTCCCCCTGCTGCTCGCCGCCGCACCGGCCCAGGCGCAGGGATTCATGTCCAACGCCTTCATCCCGCCGGGCCAGGAGACCTTCAGCATCGACCTGGGCGGCGTCGCCAACCGCTTCGACTCCCACGTGCGGCTGAACGGCCAGACGACCCAGGGCAGCGACATCAACCTCGAGAACAACGACCTCGATCGCAACCTCTCGACTTTCATCGTAGCCGCCACCTGGCGCTTCCTGCCCAACCATCGCCTGGACGCGCTGTACTACGGCGGCAAGCGCTCGGGCAGCCGCACCTACGAGGGCAACATCGACATCGGCGACCAGGACTTCCCCGTGGGCGCCACCGTGGGTCTGGACACCAAGACCGAGATCTTCGACCTGAACTACCGCTGGAGCTTCGTGCACACGCCCCAGGTCGAGCTGGCGGCCGTCCTCGGCCTCTACGGCGGCACTTTCAAGTACGACTTCGCTGCCGTCGGCACCGTCAACGGCACGCAGCGCACCTACAACAAGTCGGTCTCCACCACCATTCCCCTGCCCGTGATCGGGCTCTCGGTGGACTGGTATCTCGATCCGCGCTGGCGGGTGAGCGCCATGGGCGCGGGCATCAAGGCGGACATCGGCGACGTGAACGGCCACGCGTACGTGCTCTCCGTCAGCACCGACTACATGGTCTGGCGCAACCTCGGCTTCGGCGCGCGCTATGGTTATACCGACATCAGCGCCGACGTGAGCAAGAGCGACTTCAACGGCAACCTCGGCGTGAAGCTGAACGGCGTGAGCCTCTACGCGAGGTTCGTGTTCTGAGCGGCGGCGGCGCCGCGCCCCTGGCGCCGGCGCTGCCACGCGACGTACGGGGTGAGGACCACCGCCGCGACGACGAGGTAGGCGAGCATCGCGGCCACCATCGCGGCGGAGCCGCCGTTCATCGTCGCCACGATGAGCGCGAAGCCCACGTTGCGGGCGCCGCACGCCACCGCGAGCGCGCGGCGCGTCGCGGCGCGCGGGCCGCCCAGCGCGTGGCCGATGGCGAGGGCACAGGCGCAGATCACCGCCGCGGCGGCGGCGACGCGCGCGCCGGCCTGCATCACCGGCCGCCATACCTCGAGCAACGCGAGCACGATCAGGAGCGCCATCAGCGCGCCCGCGAGCGCATCGAGGGCCGGCTCCGCGCGCTCCATGGCGGCGGGCGCCAGGCGGCGCGCCGCGAGGCCGAGAGCGAGCGGAAGGGCCTGGCTCAGCACGACCTGCCACGCGAGCTGCAGCGGGTCGACCGCCGCCTTGCCCGCGAACACCTCGTCGAACGCCGCCACGGACAGCGGCATCGAGACGATGCAGGCGGCGGCCAGGGTCGCCTGGAGCGAGACGGCGAAGCGCGTATCGCCGCCGGCGCGTAGCGCGCGCCGCAGGGCAATGGGCGCACCGGGCGCGATCGCCATCAGCACGACGCCGATCTGCGCCGCGCGCGGCAGCTCGAATGCGCGCGCGAGCGCCACCGCCACGAGCGGCACGGCCACGAGCGTGCAGAAGAGCGCCTTCACCATCAGCGCGGGCTCGCGCCACGCCGCGCGGTAATCGCGCGCATCGAGGGTCGTGCCGAGATGGAACATGAAGGCCCAGATCGCCGCCATCGCGGCCGCCGACACGACCGGCCCGGCGCTCCATGCGCCCGCGGGCACGCGGCTCAGTCCGGACGCGAGCGCGCGGTGCCGCCGCCCAGGCCCTGGATGTCCGCGACGCAGGCGAGCGCCCTGTCCTCCTCGAACGGGTAGACCTCGGCGAGGCGGCGATCGAGCAGGCGGCGTTCCTCGAGCAGCGCCGCGTGCCGCGGCGCAGGCAGGACGCGCAACAGGTCGTCGAGCATCGCGCGCATGCGCCGCGCGACCTGGATGCTGCCCGCGCCGCACGTACGGATCTCGCGGCAGGCGACGTGGACGAAGTCCTCCCAGTCCGGCGTGCGCAGCACGAGCCGCGGCTCGCCGGAGGCGTCGCGCACGAGCTCGCCGCTCAGGCGCCGCAATCCCACCTCGCGCAGCAGGCGGTGCACCTGGTCCAGGGACACCACCGCGGTGGTCGGGTCGTTGATCGCCGCGGACAGGGCCTTGAGCGCGATGTCGACGAGGATGCGGAAGGCGAACATCGGGTCCTGCTCGAGCGTGCGCTCGCGCCCGAGCGCCACGCTATCGTCCAGCACCGTGTCCTCGATATTGGCCGCGCCGCCGTGCAGCCGGCAGAGCGTCTGGCCGTAGGTGACGAAGTCGCCCACGCGCGGCAGCAGCTCCACGACGCCGCCCGCGCGCCGCGCCGCCGCCACGAGCGTGCCGGTGTCGACCGCGATGACCACCGCCGCGGCGCCCGTGTGCAGGACCTCGCGCGCCGGGGATGAGAGCTCGAGGCGCGTGCCATGGTCTCCCTCGCCGCTCGCGTCGAGCGCATGGGGATACACCGCCTCGATCACCGCGACGCCGCTGTCGCCCAGCCGCGCCACGATGCTCACCGGCCGCAGCATGCGCGCCGCGTAGTCGATGAAGAAGAGGAAATTGGTGAGGCAGGCGATCCCCAGGATCCCGACCAGTTCGACCACGAGGTCATACACGTGCCCGTGCAACCGGTTGAGCGAGACGACCGAGAGCACCAGGGTGAAGACGAAGAGCCCCACGCTGTAGCGCACGACGTTGTCGCGCAGCAGCGTGGTCGCGATGATGCGCGGCGTGAGCTGCCCGCCCGCCACCTGGATCGCGACCAGCAGCGAGCCGAAGATGAACACGAGGAACGAGAGCGAGAGCGTGATGACGGTCTGGAAGAGCGCCTGCGCGCCCTCGACGTCGAGCCCCGTGATGTGGACGTCGATCACGCGGTCGAGCGCGCGCAACGCGGGTGCCAGCAGGAGCACGAGCGCGATCGCGACGAGCGGCACGATCCACAGCGCGGAGCGCAGGTAGCTCGCGGCGTGGTAGATGCGTTTCCACGTGATCTCGGCCCGCACGCGGCGCATCAGCGTGCGCCGTCGCGCGGCGAGGCGCTGCGCCAGGCGCGTCGCGGCCGGCAGGGCGGCGTTCATCCCGCGAGGTTGGGCTTGCGGCCGGGGCGCGGCAATGGCACCTTGGTCCCATCGCGCCCGCCCCCGCCCCCATGGACACGGTCTACATCGTCGACGACGACGCGAGCTTCGCGCGCGGGATCGCGCGCCTGGTCGAGGCGGCCGGGTGGCGGCCGCGCGTCTTTGCGTCCGCGGATGCCTTCCTCGGCGAGCGCCACGGGCGGGAAACGGCCGCCTGCGCGGTGCTCGACGTGCGCATGCCCGGCATGAAGGGGCCGGAATTGCAGCGCGCGATGGTCGAGGCCGGCATCGACTTTCCCGTGATCTTCCTCACCGGCCACGGCGACGTCGCGACCAGCGTCGAGGCGATGAAGCACGGCGCCATCGACTTCCTCGAGAAGCCCGTGCCCGCGCAGGTGCTGGTGGCGGCGATCCGCTCGGCCCTCGTGCGCCATGCCGAGGCGCGTGCGCGCGAGCGCGAGCGCCGCACGCTCGAGGAGCGCATCGCGCGCCTGTCGCCGCGCGAGCGCGAGGTGATGGGGCACGTGATCGCCGGGCGCCTCAACAAGCAGATCGCCGCCGACCTGGGCATCGCGGAGAAGACGGTCAAGGCGCATCGCGGCAAGGTGATGGAGAAGATGGAGGCGGGCTCCATCGCGGCGCTCGTGGACCTCTGCCGCGCCGCCGGCATCGCGCCGCAGGATGCTCAGGGCCTGCCCAGGTAGAAGTACGCCGCGCTCGAGCCGCCCGCCGCCCGGCCGTAGCCGACGTACACCGGCCCCACGGGCGTATCGATGCCGAAGAACACCGCGGCCGACTTGAGGAAGCCGGACACGCCCTTCGGCACGAGCGGCCCGCCCAGGTGCCCGGCCTCGAGCGAGAGCCCGAGGTAAGTCCCCTCGAAGAAGCGCTGGCTGAGCGCGCGATAGGTGTAGACCGCGCGGCCGAAGGCGAGGCGCTGCCCCGTGAGCTCGCCGCGCGCATATCCCGACTGCTGCAGGAAACCGCCCCACAGGAAGTTGTCGTACGGCGGCAGCGGGTCGGACCCGAGCGGCGCGCCACCCTTCGCGGCGAACTGGATCGTGTGCCGTCCCCACGAGTACGCCCCGATGAAGTCCGCTTCCACGCGCGTATAGCGGCTCTGCGCGCCGAGCTGCGTCATCGAGCCGAAGACCTCGGCGCGGCCGGCATAGCCGAAGCGCGGGAAGTTGGCGCTGTCGAGCTGGTCGATGTCCACGTGCGCCGTGAGGGCGCCCATGGCGGTGCGGCCCGGCGCCGGATCGAGCGACTCCGGCCCGATGCGCTTCGTGGTATCGGTCGAGCCGCGCACGACACCCAGGCGCAGCTCGCCGAAGCGCCCGAACTCGCTGCCCAGGTCGAGGCCCACGAGGCGCGAGCGCACGTCGTAGCGCGCGATGTTCTCGCCGCCGCTGTAGAGGTCCTGCACGCGGCGCTGGGCCTCGAGCCGCGGCGCCACGAAGAGCGCGCGGTTCACGAAGAGCGGTTGGTAGAACTCCGTTGCGACGAGACTGGTGTTGCCCACCTGCAGGTCGGTGCGCCACTCTGCGCCGAGGCTGTTGAGCCACGTCCTGCGATACGACGCGGCCGCATTGAAGAAGTTGTCGCCGTGGAAGTCGCTCCCGAGACCCAGCCCGAGGCGCAGGTAGTCGGGGCCCCACGACTTCTCGACCGCGTCCACCATGAGCACGCGCCGCCCGCGCTCCTCGAGCAGGCTGTAGCCCACGCGCTCGAAGTCTCCCGTGCCGTAGAGGCGCCGCAGGTCCCGGTCGATCTCCTCGGGCTGGAAGGCCGCGCCCGCCTTGGTCTCCATCCACCCCTTCGGCACCTCGGGATTCACGCGCTTCATCGGGCTGAAGCGCACCTCGTCGATCGCGACCTGTGCCGCCGCCGGGTGCGAGGTGCGCGCGGCCTCCAGGCGCGCGTACTCCTCGGGCGGCACGGAAAGCTTCGCGAGCCGCGCGGCCACCTTCCGCGCGGCGGCCTCGCCGATGGGCAGCGTCTTCGCGAGGTCGTCGAAGTCGCTCGCCGAGAAATCCCCGAGCTCGGGCTCGATGAGGATGTCCTCCGGCCTGAGCGACGCGAGCGACGCGCGCACGTTCTGCTCGGTGAGGATGTTGATCATCTGGCTCGTGACACCGAGCGCGGAGCCGAGGCCGTCGCGCTTGAGGAGCGGCGTGCCGAGGTTCACCGCGATCACGATGTCGGCCCGCATGGCGCGCGCCACGTCCACCGGCAGGTTGTCGGTGAGGCCGCCGTCGACCAGGATCTTGTCGCCGCGCTCCACGGGCGCCACCGCGCCCGGCACCGACATGCTCGCGCGCATCGCGTGCGCGACCTCGCCCTCGGCGATCACCACCGGGGTGCCGCTCTCGAGATCGGTCGCCACCGCGCGAAACGGGATCGGCAGCGCGTCGAAGGCGCGCCAGCCGGGCGTGCGCACGAGGCGGCGCAGCACGGCCTCGAGCTGGATGCCGGACACGAGCCCCTTGGGCAGCTCCACGCCCGCCTTGCCGACGCCGACCTCCGCCCCCATGAGGATGCTGCGGTCGTCGCGCTTTCGGCGCATCGACAGGTCCTGGCGCGGCGGTCGCTCGACGAAGAGATCGTTCGTCGTGATCGCCGAGATCTCCCGCTCCATGTCGGCCACGGGCATGCCGGTGGCGTACGCGCCGCCCACGATCGAGCCCATGCTCGTGCCGGCGATGCAGTCGACCGGGACGCGCATCTCCTCGAGGACCTTGAGCACGCCGACGTGAGCGGCTCCGCGCGCGCCCCCACCCGAGAGCACGAGGCACACGCGCGGGCGCGCGTGCGCGAAAGGCGGAACGGCCGTGGCGAGCGCGATGGCGAGCATCGCGCCGCGCAACGCCATGCTCACTTCACCGTATAGCCACGACCCTCGAGGCACGCGCCGCGCGCCTTCTGGAAGGAGCCTTGGGCGGCCTGCTGCTGTTGCGCCGCGGCCTGGTCCTGCTGGGCCGCCGCCTGGCGGTTGCGGTTGCGCTGCACGACGCCGCCGGTGACCGCGCCCGCGGCAGCGCCGCGCCCGGCATCACCGCCCGTGGCACCGGCAATGACGGCGCCGGCCGCCGCGCCCTTGGCACGCGTACCGCTGCCCGTGACCGGCGCGGGTTGGGTGGGCGCGGCGGGCGCCGCCTGCTTGGCGGGATCGACGCCGCTCTGCTGCACCGCCCACGTGTAGCACTCGGACTCGTCCTTCTTCTGCTGGCTGGCCGACTGGCCCTTCGCGGGATAGACGTACTGCGCAGCCGCGGGAAGCGCGAGCGCGGCGGCGACGAATGCGGCGAGGCAGGTGCGTGACATGTGCGGCCCCTCCTTCGCTAGAAGCGGAAGTCGACGCCGATCAGCCAGCTGTCGACCTTCACGTTGTCGTTCTTCATCCACTCGGCGAACACGCCCCACTGCGGCACGAAGTTCCAGCGGCCGCCGACGCCATAGGTCGCTTCGCTGCGCGTATCGGACGTGTTGAACGGCGCGGTCGAGAGGCCGCCCGAGTTGCTCGCGTTCACCTCGGTCTTGGTGCGCACCCAGCCGATGCGCCCGTAGAGGTCGAACTGGTTGATGGGGAGGATGCCGACGAACGACACGCCCCAGGACTTCGCCTTGGCCTCGCCGTCGATGTCCGCGGTCGTGCCCACGGGACGCGCGTGGAAGTCGTACTTGCCGAGGTCGAAATAGTCGAGCTCGATGGCGGTGAACGGCGTGAAGCGCCAGCCGCCGCGCACCGTGTACGTCGACTCCTTGGAGCCGACGGAGATGTTGTTCGCGTTGTTGAACGCGTTGCTGTCGGTGTTGAGCGTGCCCTGGCCCGCGCCCACGCCGACGTACCACGCCGGCGCATAAGCGGGGAAGGGCTGGGCGAACGCGGGCGCGGCGGCGCACGCCGCGATGATCAACGCACTGCGCATCGTCTTGTTCATGTGCTGCTCCTCGTCGGGAAACGGTCGCATGAAGCTTGCCTCCTTCGTGCGACGCCTCCTATGGCACCATGGTGCCGAGCGGCGAGCGGTCAATAAGTGACTTGCTCGAGGGCGACTCCCGCGGTCGCGAGCTCCTCCGCGAGGCGCACGAGCTCGGCGACCGAGCGCACGCGCATCTTCTCCATCACGCGCGCGCGATGCGTCTTCACCGTGCGCTCCGCCGCGTGCAGCGCGTAGCAGATCTGCTTGTTGAGGCGGCCCGCCACGACGCCTGCCATCACCTGCCTCTCGCGCGGCGTGAGGCTCGCGTAGCGCCGCTTGAGCTCCGCGAGCTCGCCGCGGCGCTGCGTGCGGTCCATGTCGCTCTCGAGGGCGCGGTGGATCGCCTCGAGAAGTGTCGCCGTCGGCACGGGCTTGGTGAGGAAGTCGAGCGCGCCGTCGCGCATCGCGCGCACGGTGCTCGGGATGTCGCCATGGCCGCTCAGGAAGATCACCGGATGGGCATCGTCGCGCTTCGCGAGCGCCGACTGCAGGTCGAGGCCGGTGACACCGGGCATGCGCAGGTCCAGCAGCAGGCATGCGGGACCTTCGGGGTCGGGGGTGGCGAGGTAATCCTGGGCCGACGCGTAGAGCTTCGGGCGATGGCCCGCCGCGGTGAGCACGCGCGAGATCGCGGTGCGGAAGGCGTCGTCGTCGTCGACGACGTGGACGATGCCCGGGATGCGTGCAGGGGGATTGGGCGTCATGTGCCGATGGCCGGGAGCCACACGCGGAAGATCGCGCCGCGAGGGGTGTTGCGCTCGTGCGTCACGCGCCCGCGGTGCATCTCGACGATCGTCTTGATGATCGAGAGCCCGAAGCCCATGCCGTCCTTCTTCGTGGTGAAGGTCGACTGGAAGAGCTTGGCCTCGTTCTCGGCGGCCACACCCGGCCCTTGGTCGCTCACCGCGATGTCGACGCCGCCGGCCGAGCCGCGCGTCTCGACGCGCACCTCGCGCGCGGGGCCGGGCTCGCCCGCGACCGCGTCCATGGCATTCATCACCAGGTTGATCACCACTTGCTGCATCTGCACCGAGTCGGCGAGCACGGTGGGCACGGCGAGGCCGAACACCGGGACGAGGCGCACGCCGCGGCGCGCGGCATCGAACGCGACGTGGCGCAGCGCCTCGGCCACCTCCGTATTGGGATCGAGCGCCACGAGGTTCCATTCGCTGCGCGCGAGGAGCTTGCGCAGCCGCTTGATCACCTCGCTCGCGCGCAGGTCCTCGCTGCGGATGTCCTCGAGGATCTCGCGCAGCTTGTCCGGCGTGAGCGAGCCCTGCTCGAGCATCATCTGCGCGGCCTCGGCGTTCGAGAGGATGGCACCCATGGGCTGGTTGATCTCGTGCGCGATGCTCGCGGTGAGCTCGCCCATCGTCGAGAGGCGCGCCACCTGCGCCATCTCCGAGCTGCGCGCGCGCAGCTCGGCCTCCGCCTGGCGGCGCCGGCGGCTCTGCACGGCAAGCGCCCACAGCAGCGCCCCCTGCAGCAGGACGATCGCGGAGAGCAGCATCACGAACCAGATGTAGTTGCCGACGAGGTCGGGCGGCCGGTTCACCAGCCGGCAATGGGCCGGCACGTTCGCCTCGGGGATGCGCCACCGGCGCAAGCGATCCCAGTCGACCTCGCACACCGGCGGCGGCGCCGCTGCGAGCGGGATCGCGTCGACGTTGGCGCCCTCGAGCACGCGGCGCGCGAGCTCGCCCGCGATGCGTCCGTGCTCGGCGACCGGGGAGGACGAGCCGCCCACGGGCCCGCGGCCGAATTGCGAGTAGACGGGCGAGAGGACGGGAACGCTGGATCGCCTCGACACCTCGGTGACACCCGATGCGCCGGGACCGGTGAGCTGCCCCGCGCCGTCGCGCAGCTGCGTGAGGTACAGCACGAACGAATCGCGCGGGAGCTGTGCCACGCGCTCGTTCACCTCGGCGCGCGAGAGCCCGACGAGCGAGCGTTGCTGCAGCGCGAGGCCGCTGCGGTCGATCTGGCGGTTCACGAGATCGAGCAGCAGCCGGTCGAAGTACGAGGCGCCGGCCACGACGTAGAACTCGCGCGCGTCGGGCACGAGCGCGCGGCCGAGTGCCAGCGTGCCCGGCACGTCGAACACCATGCTCACGCCGGTCGTGCGCGGGGTGCGCTTCCAGCCGTCGAGCGATCCCTCGATCACGCCGTTGTACACGATGGGCACCCCGGGCCAGAGCTCGTCGCGATGGCGCAGCGCGAACTCGAGCGGCTCGAGGCCCGAGGCCACCACGAGGTCCATGTGCGTGCCGCCGTACTTCGCCTTCAGCAGCGTCACGTACGATGCCTCGTATTCGGTGCCGAAGCGCAGGGGATCGAGCTGCTCGGGATACCACTCCACGCGCCGGGGCGCGCCCGTCTCGATCGCCGCACGCATCGCGGTCTCGCGCACCGTGTTGATCACGTAGAGCGCGTCCCAGTTGCGGATGAGCACGATGTTCCAGGCATCGCCCCGCGGCAACGGGTTCGCGCGGTTCTCGACCTGCGCCCGCGCGAGACCGCAGGCGCAGGCGACGAAGGCCGCGACCGCAAAGAGCCAGGAGCCGGCGCGGGGCGCGCGCCGGGAGCTGCACGAAACCGCGGGCAATTCCTCACCTTCCTTCCGCGACCTTACAGCCGTCAGGGGTGTGGCACAGGTTCCACCGGCTGCGCGACGTCTCCCCGCGCGTGGTGATGGTGAACGCGGCGCCACGGCAGCGCAGGCCCTGGCGCGTGAACGGGGCGAGCGGTGTCACGGTGCCGGAAGCCGAGGTCGCCGGATTCTTCCACGGGTAGGCGGTCCCGTCTTGACCCTCGTCAAGCGCCTTTCGCATCACGGCGCCGGCGATGTCGAAGTCCTCCTGCGTCATGCGCGCGATGGGTGCGTCCTTGGCGAACAGATCGTTCACCGCCAGGGCGGCGGGCGGCGTCGCGACCGTCATGGCGGCCGCGGTCGCGAGCATTGCGACGCGGCGGGCGCGTAGGGACATGGCGGGCTCCTCGGACGGGTGGCGCATGATCGCGCCGCGCACGCGCGGGCGCCATAAGACCTTGGTCCCATCGCGGCGTCGGCACCAAGGGGCGATTGCCGCTGCGCCCGCTTTGCCGCAGCTTAAGGCGACGCCATCCGCCGCCCGAGGTCCCCATGCGCCAACCCCTCGCGTTCCTCTGCCTTGCCCTCGCCGCCACCGCGGCCGCCGCCGGCGACTACGACCGTCCCTGGTCGGTGGTCGAAGGCGCCGATCCGTCGAGTGTCCGCAAGGAGTTTCGCCCCGCCATCACGCAGATCGACGGCAGGAGCACGCGCGACCCGCGCGACTCGAACGCCGTGGCGCCCGGCCGCCACACGGTCAAGGTGCGCTTCGAGACCGGGCGCACGACGCAGAGCCCGGAGGAGATGGAGCGGCTGCTCGACCTGGAGCTGGCACCCTGCACGCGCTACCGCATCGCCGCGCAGCGCACCACGGGAACCCAGTGGGAGCCGAAGGTCTACACGGAGAAGATCGGCGAATGCGCGCGCAAATTCCCGTAGCGGCACGCGCCTTCGCGCGGCGCCTCGCGCTGGTCGCGCCGCTCGCGGCGCCCGTCGCCGCGCACGCCTCGTTCCTCTCGGGCGACGCCCTCGACGCGGCCGCCAACGTGCTGTCCTGGATCGTGATCGTCCTGGTGCCCCTCGGCGGCATCGCGCTCTTCTGGTACGTGCACATCCTGCCGGAGAAGATCGCCGAGCAACGCCACCATCCCCAGAAGGACTCGATCAAGGTCCTCTGCATCCTCTCGCTCTTCTTCGGCGGCCTTCTCTGGCCGTTCGCCTGGCTGTGGGCGTACACGCGCCCGGTCGCGTTCCGCGCGGCGTACGGCATGGAGAAGCACGAGGATTACTACGAGGAGATGGGCGAGAAGGCCCGTGGCGGAACGCTCAACGTCGAGGAGATGGCCCACCTGCGCAGCGAGCTGGAGGCCATGGCGCGCAAGGGGGCGCTCCCGACAGCGCTGCGCACGCTGCTGGCGGACCTCGACGCCATCCTCGCCGCGCCGGCGCAACCCGTCGCCGCGGCGCCCGCGCCGCGCACGGCACGCGTGGCGCAAACCGCGCAAGGGAAATCCTGAATGGAAGCCCTGCTCCTCGCCATCTATGCGTTCTTCGTCTGGCTCATCTTCTTCAAGCTGAAGTGGCTGCCGTGGAACACGGTCTCGCAGGTGATCGTGATCACGATCCCCATCGTGTTCCTCACCGTGCTCGTGCTGACGCTCAACGTGGTGGCGCCGTCATCCTCGGACGTACGGGTGCTCAAGTACGTCGTGAACGTCGTGCCGCAGGTGCGCGGGCGCGTGGTCGAGGTGCCGGCCGAGGGCAACCAGGAGATGAGGAAGGGCGACGTGCTCTTCCGGCTCGACCCTACGCCCTACCAGTTGCAGGTGAACGCGCTCGAGGCTCAGCTCGCGAACTCCGAGGGCTCGAACCGCGAGCTGCAGGAACAGCTCTCCGGGGCGGTGGCCCAGGTGGCGTCGTCGAAGTCCGCCATCGACGCGGCCACGGCGCGCTCGCAGCAGGCGGCGGCGCAGGTGGATCTCGCGCAGAAGCGCGTGACCCAGAACCGGGAGCTCGTCGCGAAAGGCGCGGGCAACAAGTTCGACCTCGAGCAGGCCGAGACCAACCTCGTGAACGCGCAGGGCGCGCTCGACGCCGCGCGCAGCACCGAGGCCCAGGCGCGCAGCGCCGAGGCGCAGGCGCTCGCCGGCGAGCGCCAGATCCGCCAGAAGATGGGTGCCAAGGCGAACGGGGAATGGGCGCAGGTGGCCCAGGTCCGCGCGCAGCTCGAAGCCGCCCGCTGGGACCTCTCGCAGACGACGGTCGTGGCCCCCGCGAACGGCGTGCCGACCAACGTGCAGTTGCGCCCCGGCTCGATGACCGCGGCCTTCCCGGCGCTGCCCGTGCTCACCTTCGTGGAGGACGAGTTCCAGGTCGTGGCGCTCTACGACCAGAACGAGCTCACGAAGGTGAAGCCCGGCGACGAGGCCGAGATCGTGCTGCTCACCAACCCCGGCCAGGTCATCAAGGCCAAGGTCGACTCGATCATCTGGGCGCAGGGCCAGGGCCAGTCGCTCTCGAGCCTCGCGGTGCCCAATACGCTGGGCGCGCTCCCGCCGGGCCGCTTCCCCGTGAAGCTCGACGTCGACGCGCGCGACAAGGCGCTCTTCCTCGCCGCCGGCGCGCGCGGCAACGCGGCGATCTACACCGAGAGCCTCGAGTTCCTGCACATCATCCGCAAGGTGATCCTGCGCATCAACACGAAGGTCAACTACCTCATCCTCAAGCTGCACTGATGGCTCGCCTCGCCCTCTCGCGCCTCGCCGCGGCCGCCGCGTGCACCGCCCTCCTGGCGGGCTGCGCCCTCGCCCCGCCGCCGAAGCCCGACGAGCTGCGCGCGCAGTCCCTGCCGAACGCGCAGTTGCCCGCGCAATGGACGGCGGGCGCCACGAATCCCGACGCGCCCGTGGACGGCTGGGTCGCGAGCTTCGACGAGCCGGCGCTCGAGAAGCTCGTGGCGGAGGCGATCGCGTACAACCCGGACCTCGCCATCGCCGCCGCGAGGGTCGAGGCGGCCGAGGCGGCCGCGCGCGCCGCGGGCGCGGCCCTCTATCCCCAGCTCAACCTCGCGGCGCGCGGCGGCGGCAAGCTCTCGGGCGACGGCAGCGGACTGCAGGGCGTGGGACTCTTCGCGAGCTGGGAGATCGACCTGTGGGGCCGCGTGCGCGCGCAACGCGCAGCCGCGACCGCGCAATACGAGGCCGCCGCGTTCGACGCGCAATACGCGCGCACGTCGATCGCGGCGCTGGTCGCCAAGAGCTGGTTCCTCGCGCGCGAGGCCGAGGCCCAGGGCGCGATCGCGCGCGACATGGTGGCGACGTCCGAATCGCTCGCGGGATTGGCGCGCGACCGCCGCCGCGTCGGCAACGGGGACGACCTCGAGGTCGCGCAGGCCGAGGCGAGCGCGCTCGGCTATCGCGACCTCGTCCTGCAGTCGGAGCTCGCGCGCCAGAACGCCCTGCGCGCGATCGAGATCCTCGCCGGGCGCTACCCGTCCGCGCAGCTGGACGTGGGCACGGGGCTGCCCGCGCCGGTGGCGACGATCCCGGCGGGGCTGCCGTCGCAGCTGCTCGAGCGCCGCCCCGACGTGCGCGCGGCGGAGCGCCGCGTCGCGGCCGCGTTCTATGCGACGCAGGAAGCGCAGGCCGCGCGCCTGCCGCGCATCGCGCTCACCGCCTCCGTGAGCTCCATCTCGAGCGACCTCTTCGTGCTCAAGGAGCGCGACAACCCCGTGTGGTCCTATGGCGGCACGATCGCGATGTCGATCTTCAACGCGGGAGCGCTCAAGGCGCAGGTCGACGCGCGCACCGCGCAGCAGAAGGCGGCCGTGGCGGAGTACGGCCGCATCGGCGCGCGCGCCTTCTCCGAGGTCGAGAACGCGCTCTCGGCATCGTTCAACCTGGATCGCCGCGCGGCCCTGCTCGCCGACACGGTCCAGGCCAACGAGCGCGCGCTGGGCTTCGTGCGCGTGCGCTACGACGTGGGCAGCGCCGACCAGCGCAGCGTGCAGACGCAGCTCCTCACGTTGAGCGCCGCTCGCACCTCGCTCGTGCACGTTCAGGCCGAGCGCCTGATCCAGCGCGTGAACCTCTACCTGGCCCTCGGCGGCGAGATCGATGTCCCCGGGGCGCCGAAGGAAAAGCCGTGAAAGTGCTCGACCGGCTCTTCGGCGGCGCCGAGCGCGGCGTCTCGCGCGCCGATGCTGTCCTCGCCGACCCCCTCATCGACCGCCTGGTTGCGGCGACCGACAAGCGCCTGGGCCTCGTGAAGGGCTATCGCGATCGGCTGCGCGCCCCCGTGGCGGAAGCATTCCGCGCGCTGCATCCGCAGGTCCAGCACATTCCCGGCCCCGTGCAGGCAAGCCCCGACGCGTGGGCGCGCGACGACACGCTGCGCGCGCTCTTCGCCCATCGGGACGACATCGCGAGCGCGTTCAGCGAGGACGCGCGCGTGCGCGACTTCTTCGCCCTGCATCCGGACAGCGACTGCTTCGGCCTGCTGGCGCTCCTCCAGGTCGAGCGGCGGGTGCTGGCCCCTGCGCTCCAGGGCGATAGCGTCCAGACCGAGGTCGCGCGCACGACCGTGAGCTTCACCGAGCCGCAGGTGCTCGCGCCCTCGGCCGACGAGGCCGGCCTGCGCACGGAGCTCGTGGCCCGGTCGCTCGAGTACCTCGCGCTGCGCGCGCTCACTCGCGTGGGCGCCTTGCGCACGCAGAAGCGCGAGCTCGAGCAGGAGCGCGCTCTGCTGCAGGCCGAGCTCCAGCTCGCGAAGCGCCGGGGAGCGGGCTTCGGCGCCATGGACGCGGGCGAAGGCGCGGCGCCCACCGGGGTGGCGGCGCTCGAGCGCGAGCTCCAGGCTACCGTGCGCGAGCTCGAGAAAGCCGCGTCGCGGCAACTGCTGCCGGCGCTGATGGACGAGCTGTGCGACGTGCTCGCCCATCCGCAGGCGCACCTCACGCTGGTGCCGTGCACGCTCACGCTCGACTCGATGAACTTCGCCGTGCCGGCTTCGCCGCAGGCGACGACACCGCGCGTATCGATCCTCCAGCTCGGCGGCCGCGGCCCCTTCGCCGTGCTCGTCGCGCGCTTTCCACGGGACGCGCTGCGCACCGGAAATCGCCTCGCGGACGCGGCGAAATACCTCTAGGGAGACTTTCATGAAGAAGCACGACGCCGAGCGGCGGGACCCCGTGGGCGAGGCGAAGAACGCGAAGCGCGCGAAAAGCGCGAAGAAGCAGGGCAACGGGAAGCACGCGCCGAAGTCCGGGAAGCCGGAAAAGCTGGGGCGCAAGGACTACGAGTCGAAGCTCGCCAAGCTCCACGAGGAGCTCGTGCAGCTGCAGCTCTGGGCGCAGCGCGAAGGCGCCAAGGTGTGCATCGTGTTCGAGGGACGCGACGGGGCCGGCAAGGGCGGCACGATCCGCGCGCTCACCGAGCGCGTGAGCCCGCGCATCTTCAGGGTGGTGGCGCTGCCCACGCCCACGGAGCGCGAGAAGTCGCAGATGTACATCCAGCGCTACCTGCCCCACCTGCCGGCCGCGGGCGAAATCGTCATCTTCGACCGCAGCTGGTACAACCGCGCCGGCGTCGAGCGCGTGATGGGCTTCGCCACCGGCAAGCAGGTGGAGGAGTTCCTGCAGATGGCGCCCGCGGTGGAGAAGGCGATCGTCCACTCGGGCGTGATCCTGCTCAAGTACTGGCTCGAGGTCACGCCCGGGGAGCAGACGCGGCGCCTTCAGTCGCGCATCGACGACGGCCGCAAGTGGTGGAAGCTCTCGCCGATGGACCTCAAGTCGTACAGCCGCTGGTTCGAGTACTCGAAGGCGCGCGACGACATGTTCACCAACACCGATACGTCGTGGGCACCCTGGTACGTGGTGCGAAGCGACGACAAGAAGCGCGCGCGGCTCGACGTCATCAAGCACATCCTGCGGCACATCCCGTACAAGCGCACGGCCCCCGAGAAGATCAGGCTGCCCAAGCGGCAGAAGGCGCACGGGTACGTGGCTCCGGACTATCCGTACAAGTACATCGACGAGCCGGCCTGAGAGGCACCTAAGTGCCATGGCCGGCGTACGGCGCATCGCGCAGCATCGTCGTGGCGAACCTTTCCCTGGAGATCCCCATGCGTAGAACCCCCCTCATCGCCGCCACGGCCGCGCTGGTACTCTGCGCGGCCGCGTCCCTGGCTTCCGCCGCCGACACGCACCCGCAGGTGACCGGAGCGATCGCCACCGAGCCCGGCAAGGGCAAGGCGGTCGCGGTCGTGCACGCCACCGCCACCGTCGAGTCGGTGAACCCCCAGACCCGCGAGGTCGTGCTCAAGATGCCCAAGGGCGGCACGCAGACCATCGTCGCGGGCGACGAGGTGCGCAACTTCGACCAGATCAAGGCCGGCGACAAGGTGAAGGTGAAGTACATGGAAGCGCTGGCGCTCGAGCTCAAGAAGAACGGCAAGGCCGTCGTGGGCCGCAGCGAGAAGGCGTCGATGGATCGCGCGGCGGCCGGTGAGAAGCCGGGCGGCGTCGCGCTGAAGGAGGTCACCGTGGTGGCGGATGTGGTCGGCGTCGACCACAAGACGAACACCATCTCGCTCAAGAACGAGCACGGCGAGATCGTGCCGCTGCACCTGGACGACCCCGAGCAGGTGAAGCTCGTGAAGAAGGGCGACCAGGTGCAGGCGACCTATACCGAGGCGATCGCCGTCTCCCTCGAGCCCGCGGCGCCGGCGAAGAAGAAGTAGCCATGCAGCGCGCCGCGCGGCCACCGGCGCTCGCCGGTCTGCGCGGCTTCGGCCGCGCCGCACTGGGCGCGGACGCGCTCGCGGGAGCGACCGCCGCCGCGGTGGTGGTCCCGATCGCGATGGCGCACGCGACGATCGCGGGCTTGCCGGTCCAGGTGGGCCTCGCCACGGTGATGGTGCCGATGATCGCCTATGCGCTCCTCGGCAGCTCGCGCGTGTTGAGCGTGAGCACCACGAGCACCATCGCCATCCTCGTGGCGGCCGCGACCGCGGAGCTGGCGCCGGGAGCCGACCCGGCGCGGGCGACCTCCATCGCCTCGGCGCTCGCGGTGCTCGCCGGCGCGATCCTCGTCTTCGCCAGCGTGGCTCGCCTCGGCTTCGTCGCGAACTTCATCTCGCAGCCCGTGCTCGTCGGATTCAAGGCGGGCATCGGCCTCGTCATCGTCGTCGACCAGCTGCCGAAGCTTCTCGGCATCGACGTGGCGAAGACCGGATTCTTCCGCGACCTCTGGCACATCGCGCAGCAGCTGCCGATGCTGTCGTGGCCCACGCTCGCCACCGGCCTCGCGGTGATCGCGATCGTCGCCGCGGGACGGCGCTGGCGTCCCGCCGCCCCCGCTCCGCTCATCGCCCTCGCGCTCGCCATCGCAGCGTCGGCCGCGTTCGCACTGCCCGCTGCGGGTGTCGCCACCGTCGGTGCCCTCGAAGGCGGGTTGCCCGCGCTACAGATGCCGGCGCTCGGCGCCTGGCCGGACCTGTGGGGGGCCGCGCTGGGCATCGCGCTCATGAGCTTCACCGAGACGATCGCCGCGGGACGCGCCTTCGTGCGGCACGGCGAGGCGCGCCCGGCGGCGAACCGCGAGCTTCTCGCGACGGGTGTCGCGAACGCGGCCGGTGGATTCTTCGGTGCGATGCCGTGCGGCGGCGGCACCACGCAGACCGCCGTGAACCGCAACGCCGGGGCGCGCTCCCAGCTCGCCGCGGTGGTGACCGCGGTGCTCGCCGCCCTCGTGCTGCTCTTCCTCGCGCCCGCCATCTCGCTCATGCCGAAGGCCGCGCTCGCCGCCGTGGTGCTCGCGTACTCGGTCGGGCTCATCAAGGTCGGCGAGTTCCGCGCGATCCGGGCGGTGCGCACCACCGAGTTCCAGTGGGCGCTCATCGCGTTCGGCGGCGTGCTGGTTCTCGGCACCCTGCGCGGCATCCTGGTCGCGATCGTCGCCTCGCTCCTGGCGCTCGCGTACCAGGCGAACAACCCGCCCGTCTACGCCATGGGACGCAAGCGCGGCACCGACGTCTTCCGCGCGCGCTCGGGCGAGCATCCCGACGACGAGACGTGGCCGGGCCTGCTCATCCTGCGCCCGCAGGGCCGCATCTACTTCGCCAACGCGGAGCGCGTGGGCGACCGCATGTGGGAGCACTTCGAGCGCGAGGAGCCGTCGATCGTGCTGCTCGACCTGGCCGCCGTGAGCGACATCGAGTACACCGCGCTCGCGATGATGACCGCGGGCGAGGAAAGGCTGCGCGCGCGAGGCGTCGAGCTATGGCTCGCGGGCATCAACCCGCACGTGCTCGAGATCGTGCGCGAAGCGCCGCTCGGGCAGCGCCTGGGACCCAGCCGCATGTTCTTCAACGTGCAGACCGCGGTCGCGGCCTACGAGCGGCGCGAGACCGCGCCCGCCCTCGCCGGCGCGCCATGAAGCCGATCCTGCTCGGCGCGGTGCTCGCGCTCTGCGCCGGGTGCGCGAGCGTCGGCCCGTCCACCGTCGCGCGCGACCGCGTCGACGACGACCACGCGATCACCACGTCGTGGAAGCGCACGATGCTGCTCAACATGGTGAAGCTGCGCTACGGCGACACGCCCACGTTCATCGACGTGTCGTCGATCATCAACTCGTACACGCTCGAGGGGCAGGTCAGCGCCGGCGGCAGCTGGACATCCCAGGGCGGTCCCGCGATCGTGGTCTCCCTCATCCAGGCCTCGGGCGCCGTCGGGTTGCGCATCGAGAGCCAGGGCGGACGCGACTTCACCGTGCTCGTGCTCCACCGCAACTCGCAGACGCCCGAGATCCGCAATGACGTGCGCACGCTGCGTTCGTCGCCGTGGAATACCACGGCCACTGGTTCTGGATCGACGAGACCGATCACCCGTCGAAGGGCGTCTTCTCGTTCGTGATGACGATCTTCTCCCTCATGGATATGGCGCCGAAGGGCCAGCCGCTCATCACGGTGCCGGCGAGCTGACATGGACATCGCACACGCCTTCCACGCGCGCACCCCGGACACGCCCGAGAGCGCGGACCCGCGGCAGTTCTCGATCGTGCTCGGCGGCCCGCTCTACCAGCTGCTGCGCCGCGCCCACGTGAGCGGCGACGCTCTCGAGATGGTGCGCCGCCGCATCCTCGCCATCGCGCTCCTCGCCTGGCTGCCGCTGGCGCTCCTCGCGCTCCTGGGCCGCGTGCAGGGCCCGCCTCCGGCGGTCATGTTCCTCAAGGACATCGAAGTGCACGTGCGCTTCCTCATCGCGGTGCCGCTGCTCGTCGCCGCGGAGATCCTCGTGCACACGCGGCTGCGCAACGTCGCGGGCGAGTTCCTGGCCCGGGGCCTGGTGCCCGACGAAAGCCTCGAGCGCTTCCACGAGTGCCTGCGCTCGGCATTCCGCCTGCGCAATTCGATGCTCGCCGAGATCGCCATGATCGCGCTGGTCTACGCGGTCGGCATCCACTTCCTGTGGCAGCGCTTCGCGGTGCTGGACGTGCCCACCTGGTATGCGGTCCCCACGCCGGACGGGGCGAGCTTCACGGCGGCGGGCTACTGGTACGCGTACGTGAGCGTGCCGCTCTTCCAGTTCCTGCTCGTGCGCTGGTACTACCGCATCGCGATCTGGATCCGCTTCCTCTGGCAGGTGTCGCGCATCCGGCTGCGCATCACCGCGATGCACGGCGACGGCTACGCCGGCCTGGGCTTCCTTTCCGGCACCGTGTACGCCTTCGTGCCGCTGCTCATGGCCCACGGCGCGATCGTCGCGGGCAACATCGCGAACCGCATCTTCTACCAGGGCGCGCGGCTGCCGGACGCCTACGTGGAGATCGGCATCGTCGCGGCGTACCTGCTCGTGCTCGTGGCGACGCCGCTCACCTTCTTCGCGCTGCAGATCTCGGAGGCGAAGCGGCGCGACGCGCGCCTCTACGGCCGCCTCGCGCAGCGCTACGCGCGCGATTTCGAGGCGCGTTGGATCGAGGCGGACAGCGCGTCCTCGCCCCTCGGCAGCGGCGACATCCAGTCCCTCGCCGACATGTCGAACAGCCTGGCGACGGTGCGCGCGACGCGCAGCGTGCCGCTCACGCGGGACGCGATCGTGAAGCTCGGCGCGGCGACTCTCGCGCCGATCGCGCCGCTCGCCCTCACCATCATCCCCGCGAAGGAGCTCGCGGCGCAGCTGATCAAGCTCCTGCTCTGATGGCCGCCTGGATCCCGCGCGTGCAGCTCGCGATGCGTGCGGGCCTCGCCGCGGGCCTCGCGGCGGGCGGCGCGCAACTGCTCGCGCTGCCGTTCCCGATCTACGCCATGATCGCGGCGGTCATCGTGACCGACCTCGCGCCGGCACGAACGCGCAGCCTCGCCGCGCAGCGCGTCGCCGGCACGGTGCTCGGGGCATCGCTCGGCGCGGCGCTCGCGGGCCTTTCGTCCGGCGCGGCCATGATCGCGCTCGGCGTATGCGTGGCGATGCTCGCCTGCCACGCGTTGCGGATGGGCGAGGCCGCGCGGCTCGCGGGCTATGTCTGCGGCATCGTGCTGCTCGACCACGTCGCCCACCCGTGGACATACGCGGCGCACCGCCTCCTCGAGACGCTGCTCGGCCTCGCGATCGCCGTCCTGGTGAGCCTCGTGCCGAAGCTCCTCAGGGTCGAAGAAAGGCCGCCGCCCGGTTGACCGGGCGAGCGGCGAGGTGCTGCTGGAGGTCGGTTCCGCGCGGCGCCGTCTCAGCCCTTCGGCTTCCAGCTCCCGTCCGATTGGCGGCACGCCGTGCCCTTCACCGTCTCGGGCTTGCCATCGACGTTGGCATCGACGGTGAAGTCGCGGCACGGCTCGGCATTGGCCTCGTACGTGCGCGTGGGCGTCATCCGATAGCTGTCGCCGCTGTCGGGATTCTTCCACGCCGAAGTCTGGCCCGTGGGCGTGCTCTCGAGCGCCTGCGCGGCCTTGAGCCGGTCGGCCTCGTCCATCTTCGAGCCGATGTGGGCGCCGAAGAGGCCGCCGGCGACCGCGCCCGCGACGATCGCCACGGTGCGCCCGGTGCCGCCGCCGATGGTCGAGCCGACCACGCCTCCCACCACGGCGCCGGCCACGGCGCCCTTCTGTTCCTTGGTGGGGGGGTTCTCGCACGCGGCGAGCGAGAGCGCCACGGCGAGCGCGAGGGAAGCCTTCGAAAGGGTCATGTCGATTCTCCGATTCAGCGCACGAGCGGGATGCGCTCGGCGACGTCGTAGCGTTGAAGGGTGCGAAGCTTGGTCTCGATCTGCAGGTAGCGCGCGGCCTTGCGCCCGGGCAGCACGGCGAGCACGCGGCGCAGCTGCTTCTGGCGCAGCGCCTGCTCCTCGTCTTCGGCCTTCAGGAACTCGCGCGCGATGCGCTTCGCGTTCGCGTCGGTCATCGTGCTCTCGGCGTTGATGTAGTCGAGGAGCGCGCGGTTCTCGCGCTGCACGACGCGCTCGAGCTCCTGCTGGTACGCGTCGTAGACCGGCCAGAACTTCGCGGCCTCGGCCGCGGTGAGCTGCATGTTGCGCTCGACCAGCCCGCGCTTGTCCTTGCGCATCTCGAGGCGCAACGCGTCGAGCGATTCCCGGGATGCCGCCTCGTGCGCGGGCGCCGGCGCGGCCTGCTGCGCGAGAGCCGGCAGCGCGATGCACATCGACGCGGCGAGTGCGGCGAGGAGCGGACTCATTGCGCCTTCCTCCACGTCGCGTCCGGGTTGAAGCGCGTCATGTTCGACGCGATCGATGCGGTCTGCGCGCCGAGGTCCTTCTGGTAGACCACGCCGTCGTGGTTCACGATGAAGGTCGTCACGCCCGAGGACCGATAGGTCGCGGGCCAGGCCACGACGGCGAACCCGCCGAGGAGCTTGTTGCCGACCATGTAGTCGTAGGCGCCGCCGTGCGCGTCCTTGCCCTGCGCGGTGAGGATCTTGTAGCGGTAGCCGTGATAAGCCTGCGGGCCATCGGCCGCGGGCTTCTTGCCGTAGCCCTCGCTCGCCGCGACGGCCACCAGCGGCCCGAGCGGGCTGTCGGGCTGCCCCTCTGCGGCGGGCCAGTAGAGCCCGTCCTTCTTGCCGGGCGTGGAGGCGAAGCGCCTGGCGTAATCCGCGAAGCCGTTGCCATCGGCATCGGTCGCCGCGTACTCGCGCTGCGCGTCGACGATCGCGAGCAGCGTCTGGATCGCGTCGAGCTCGTTGCGCCCAACGCGGCGGTTCAGGAACTCCTCGCGTCCCGCGTTCGCGTCGAAGGCCCACCTGGAGCCATGCTTCACGATGGGCGCGGGGAACGGCCAGTCGTCGTTGCCGACATCGAGCACGGCGCGCGCATCGCCCTGCATCTCGAGGCGGTTCTTCTCGTCGTAGGCCGCGACGAATTTCGCCCAGTCGTTGGCGTCGGCGACCTTGTCGCCGGAGAAGAGCCAGCTCGAGGAAGCGGGCCCGGCCACTGCGAGGAGCTCCTGCACGTTCTTCGCGCGCGCCGCGTCGACGAGCGCCTTGGCGGCTTCGTCGGCGGAGCCGAAGGTGCGTTGCCTGGCCGGGGACTTCGCGGCGGGGCTTGCCTGCGCGCCCTCGGCGAAGCTCGCCGGTGCGAGCGGGACGAGGAGCGCAGCGCACACCGCGCCCGCGAGGATGGGATGGATTCGTTTCATGTCGGTCTCCTGGATGGATTCGCGCGCGATCAGCGTCGTCCGCCGCCACGGCCGCCGCCGCCACCGCCGCGGCTTGCACCGCCGCGCGAGCTCGCCGCGCGGGCCGAGGACCCGCCGCCGCCGGCACCTGAAAAGCCGCCTCCGCCGCTGCTGCGTTGCGAGGCACCGGCGCCCGAGCCGCCCCTGGAACCCGCGCCACCGTAGTTGCTGCTCGACACGCCGCCGCGCTGGCTCGCGCCGGCTGCGCCGCGATCGGCCCCACCGCCGCCCCGATTGCCCGACGCGCGATCGGCCGCGGAGACCTGGCTGTTGAGCTGGCCGCGGTCCATGGTGGACATCTGCGAACGGCCCTGGTCGGCCTTGCCGCGGAATTGCTCGCGCGATTGCGTGGCCGCCCGGTCACCGCCGCGGTTGTACTTCTGCGCGGTGCCGCCGTCGCGATACGCCGCGCCCTTGCGGTGCTCCGGGTTGTGCTGCCACTTGTTGCCGCCCTGGATGTTGTTGCGGTTGCCGGTGTTGATGTTCGTGTTGCGGTTGATGTTGATCTCGTTGTTGCCCCAGCCGATGCCCCCGGCGATCGCCGCGCCCCAGAAGACGCCGCTCGCGAACGCGAGCCCCGCGCCGTACCCGTAGCCCGGCGGGTAGTAGTAGTACGGCGGAGGCGCCGCATACCACCACGTGCCGTAGACCGTGGCCGGGTTGTACGTGGGCACGTAGACCACTTCCGGCTTGGGCGACTCGATCTTGATCACCTGGACGTTGTTCTCCGTCTCGTTCTTCACGGTCAGCTGCTCGGAGCTCTTGAGGTTGCCCGCCTGCTCGGCCTTCTTGCGCAGGCTCTGCACCGTCTTCAGCATCTCCTCCTGCTGCGCGAGGAACGCATCGCCGAGCTTGGTGGTCCAGTCGAGCTTCTCGTTCATCATGGTGAGGACCTGCGGCACCGCGGTGAGCGCCTTCACGCTCTCGTCCCAGCTCTGCTTGGCCACCGCCTCCTCGAGCGCCTTGTCCTTGAGCGTCGAATTGGCCTTCTGCCAGCGCGCGGCCTCGACCACCTCGAGCGGATAGGTCGAGGCCATGAAGACCTGCGCCAGCAGCGCGTCGGGGTAGAGGGCGATGGGCGCCAGCAGCTCGTCCATGTCCTTCTGCGTGAAGGTCTTGCCCGATGCGGCAGCGCTCGCGGGGGCCGTTGCCGGGGCAGCCTGCGGTTGCTGGGCCATCGCGATCGGATTCAGCGCAAGCGCGTAGGCCAAGGCAGCCCCCGCCACGCGCGCAAGCAACGTCGGTTCGCGTTTCATGGATTCACCTCATCAGGGTCTGCACCGTCAGGGAACGTCCCTTCCAGTACATGCCGTTCAACCGCTGCGTGAGCTTCTGCATCTGCTCGGTCGCGGCGGCCACGTCGACGATCGCGGCAGGACGCGAGGAGGACTCCTCGGTCACCCGCTCCACGGAGATGACGGCGGGCGCGCCGTACTTCTCCAGCAGCGCGCGCAGCTCCTCCTCGGAGGTTTCCGGCGCGATGTTTCCCATCCACAGCTTCATGTCTCTCCCCTCGTCAGGCCATGATGTTGACGCCGCCGTCGACGTACATCGTCTCGCCGGTGATGCGGCGCGCGTACGGTGTCGCGAGATAGGCGCAGGCGAAGCCCACGTCCATGATGTCGACGAGGTCGCCCACGGGCGCGCGCTGGACCGCTTCGTTCAGCATCAGGTCGAAGTCGCGCAGACCCGAGGCCGCGCGCGTCTTGAGCGGGCCGGGCGAGATCGCGTGCACGCGGATCTTCTGCTTGCCGAGCTCGTAGGCGAGGTAGCGGCACGACGCTTCCAGCGCGGCCTTGACCGGGCCCATCACGTTGTAGTTCGGCACGACCTTCGCCGCTCCGTGGTAGCTCATCGCGAACATCGTCCCGCCCTGCGCCATCAAAGGCGCGGCGAGCTTCGCCATGCGGATGAACGAATGGCACGAGATGTCCATGGCCCTGGCGAAGCCGTCGGCGCTGCAATCGAGGAGGCCGCCGGCGAGGTCGTCCTTCGGCGCCCACGCGATCGAGTGCACGAGGATGTCGAGGCGTCCCCATTCCTTCTTCACGCGCTCGAAGACCGCCTCGAGCTCGCCCGGCTTCGACACGTCGAGCGGCAGGAGCAGCGGCGAGCCCAGCTGCGCGGCGAGCGGAGCCACGTAGCCCTTCGCCTTGTCGTTCAAGTACGTGACCGCGACGTCGGCGCCGAGCTGGCGAAACGCCGAGGCGCAGCCCCACGCGATCGAATGCTCGTTCGCGATGCCGATCACGAGCGCCTTCTGGGCCTTCAGGACCGGCGTGCGGCCCTCGGCGCCGAGTGGCTGGATCGCGGGGGCCCGGGCCTTGGCGGCAACGGGCTTGCTGGCGGTGGTGGTGCTCATGTCTGCTCCTCGGTCTGCAACGCGGGTTGGCGCAGGCCCGGTGCGATCGCGAGCTCGGCCTCGGTGGATGCGGCGACCTGCTCGACGCTCACGCCCGGCTGCAGCTCGACCAGGGTCGCATGGCCGTCCGGGAACGCGATCACCGCGAGCTCGGTCACGAGCAGGTCGATGGGCCGCACGGAGGTGAGCGGCAGGTTGCAGCGCTTCACGACCTTCGGCTTTCCCTTCGCGGTGTGCTGCATGGCGACGACGACGCGCCTGGCGCCGGACACGAGGTCCATCGCCCCGCCCATGCCGGGCACCATCTTTCCGGGGATCATCCAGTTCGCGAGGTGGCCTTGTTCGTCCACCTGCAGCCCACCCAGCACCGTCATGTCGAGGTGGCCGCCGCGGATCAGCGCGAAGGACGTGGCGCTGTCGAAGGCGCACGCGCCCGGCAGCGCGGTGATCGGCTGGCCGCCCGCATCGGTGAGGCGGGCCTGCTCGAGTCCCGCTTCGGGCACGGGGCCGGCGCCGATGAGCCCGTTCTCCGATTGGAACCACACGTTCACGCCCGCGGGCACGTGGTTCGCCACGAGCGTCGGGATGCCGATGCCGAGGTTCACGAGCATGCCGTCGCGCAGCTCCTGGGCGATGCGGCGGGCGATGAGGCCGGGGGCGTCCATGGCTCGGGCGTTCAGGCGGCGACGAGGTAATCGACGAGAGGGCCGGGCGTGTGCACGTGGTCGGGCTGGATCACGCCCACGGGCACGATGTGCTCGGCCTCGACGATCACCGTGCCGGCCGCGAGCGCGATGACCGGGTTGAAGTTTCGCGCCGTGAGCGCGTAGGCGAGGTTGCCCACGTAGTCGGCGAGGAACGAATGGATGAGCGCGAAGTCCGCTCGCAGCGCCGTCTCGACCAGGTAGCGCTTGCCCTCCACTTCCAGGACCTGCTTGCCCTCCTCGACCACGGTGCCGACGCCGGTCGGCGTGAGGACGCCGCCCAGGCCCGCCCCGCCCGCGCGGATGCGCTCGATCAAGGTGCCCTGCGGCACGAGGTCGACCTGCATCGTGCCGGCGAGCATCCGCTTCTGCGTCTGCGGGTTGAGGCCGATGTGGCTCGTGATCGTGCGCGCGACCAGGCCCGCGTCGACCAGCTTGCCGATGCCCTTGCCCGGCAGCGCGTTGTCGTTGGCGATCACGGTGAGCCGGCACTTGCCCTGGCGCACGAGCTCATCGACGATCTTCTCCGGCGTGCCCACGCCCATGAACCCCCCGATCATGAGCGTCGCCCCGTCCGGGATGCGGCAGACGGCCTGTTCGAGGGAGAGCGTCTTCATGTCGTGCCTATTGCGCGAGCCACGCGCCGTCGACGGGCAGCGCCGCGCCGCGGATCTGCGCCGCGTCCTCGGAGCAGAGGAAGGCGGCGAGCGCGCCGATCTGCGCGGGTGTGGCGAAGGATCCCGAGGGCTGCTTCTCTCCCACCAGGCGCGCGCGGGCCTGGTCGCCCGGGAGGCGCTCGCGCGCCGCGAGCTCGTCGATCTGCTTCTGCACGAGCGGCGTGAGCACCCATCCCGGGCAGATCGCGTTGCAGGTGACGCCGGTCGCCGCGGTCTCGAGCGCCACGACCTTCGTGAGGCCGATCACGCCGTGCTTGGCGGCCACGTACGCGGCCTTCTGCGTGGAGGCGACGAGACCGTGCACGGAGGCCACGTTGACGATGCGGCCCCAGTTGCGCGCGAGCATCTGCGGCAGCACCGCGGCGCTCGCGTGGAACACCGCCGACAGGTTGATCGAGAGGATGGCGTCCCAGCGCTCCGCCGGGAAGTCCTGCACAGCGGCGGTGTGCTGGATGCCGGCGTTGTTGACGAGGATGTCGACGCGGCCCAGCTCCCGGGTCGCGTGCTCGATCATCGCGCGCACCTCGGTGGGCCTCGACATGTCGGCGCCGCTGTAGAGCACGCGCACCCCGGCGTCATCGGCGATGCGGCTGCGCAACGCCTCGATCTCGCGCGGGTCGCCGAAGCCGTTGATCACGAGATCGCACCCCTCCGCGGCCAGGGCCTCGGCGATGCCGAGCCCGATGCCGCTCGTCGAGCCCGTCACGACGGCCACGCAGCCCTCAGGCATGGAGGCACTCCCCGACGCCCGAGCGCGCGGCGAGCCGCTGGGTGTGGCGTGCGATGACACCCTCCTCGTCGGTGGCGATGCGCCACGCCTTGACCGCGCTCGCCGATGTGGAGAGGAGGCGCGCGTTGGCGGCGTTGGCGTCGCCGTCGAGCTCGACGCCCAGCCACGCGGCGTCGCGGCAGACCCGGGCGCGAATCGCGGCCGCGTTCTCGCCGATGCCACCCGTGAAGACGAGCGCATCGAGGCCGCCCAGCGCGGCGGCGAGGCCGCCCAGCTCGCGGCGGATGCGATAGATGTACAGCTCGACGGCGAGCCGGGCGCCCGGCTCGCACGAGCCGAGGAGCGTGCGCATGTCGGACGAGATGCCGGAGACGCCGAGCAGGCCCGAATGCTGGTAGATCAGCTTCTCCACCGCGCGCGCGTCCATGCGGTGCTCCTGCATGAGATACAGCACCACGCCCGGGTCGAGCGCGCCGCAGCGCGTGCCCATGAGGAGCCCGTCGACGGCGGTGAAGCCCATCGTCGTCGCGATCGAGCGCCCCTCGAGCAGCGCGCACATGCTGGCGCCATTGCCCAGGTGCATCACGACGGTGCGGCCGCGCGCGGCGGCGGGATCGAGCGCCGGAAGCTGCGAGGCGATGAATTCGTAGGAGAGCCCGTGGAAGCCGAAGCGGCGCACGCCCTCGTCGTGGTACTCGCGCGGCAGGCCGAACATCTGCGCGGCCTCGGGCTGCGTGCGGTGGAAGGCCGTGTCGAAGCATGCGACCTGCGGCACCTCGGGCGCGCGCTCGAGCAGGCGCCGGATGGGCGCGAGGTTGTGCGGCTGGTGCAGGGGCGCCAGCGGCACGAACCTTTCGAGCTGCGTGAGCACGCGCGCATCGATGCGCACCGGTGCGTCGTAGAGGAGGCCGCCGTGCACCACGCGGTGGCCGACCGCGGCGAGCGCTGTCGCGCCCAGCATCCCGCGCAGGTAGCCCACGATATGGTCGAGGGCTCCGTCGTGGCCGAGCGGCGTGCCGGAGGCCCACGTCCTCTCCGCGAGCACCTGGCCCGCCGCATCCTTCGCGACGAAGCGCGGCGCGGTGTGCACGGCCTCGAGCTGTCCGCGCACGCGCACGTGCGCGCCGCCCGCCTCGTAGAGCGAGAACTTGATGCTCGAGGAGCCGGAGTTGAGGACCGCGATGGCGCCGCTCATGCGACCGCCTTCAGCACGTCGCGGCTGCGCGCGTGCGCGACGAGCGCGGCGACGGCGCAGGAGGCGAGCCGGGTCGTCACCGAATCCGCGCGGCTCGTGAGGATGACCGGCACGCGCGCACCGAGCACGATGCCGGCCGCGTCCGCGTTCGCCATGAAGGAGAGGCTCTTGGCCAGCATGTTCCCGGCCTCGAGATCGGGCACCACGAGCACGTCGGCCTTGCCCGCCACGGGAGAATCGATCTTCTTGATGCGCGCGGCCGCGAGGTCGATCGCGTTGTCGAGCGCGAGCGGGCCGTCGAGGATGCCGCCCGTGATCTGGCCGCGGTCGGCCATCTTGCAGAGCGCCGCCGCCTCGATGGTCGAGGCGACCTTCGGGTTCACCGTCTCCATGGCCGAGAGGATCGCGACGAGGGGCTTCGGCTTGCCGAGCGCATGGCACAGGTCGATCGCGTTCTGGACGATGTCGACCTTGTCCTCGAGCGACGGGAAGATGTTGATCGCCGCATCCGTCACGATGACCACGCGGTCGATCGCCGGCACGTCCATCACGAAGCAGTGGCTGATGCGACGCTGCGTGCGCAACCCCGCCTCGCGCTTCACCACCGCGCCCATGATGTGGTCGGTGTGCAGGCTTCCCTTCATGAGCATCTGGGCGCGCCCTTCGCTCGCGAGGCGCACGGCGGCCGCGGCGGCGTCGGGCTCGCTGTCGGCGGTGTCGACGATCTCCACGCCCGAGAGGTCGAGCTTCGCCTTGCGCGCCACCTCGGCAATGCGCGACCTGGGACCCACGAGGATCGCCTGCAGGATGCCCATGTGCCGCGCCTCGAGCGCCCCGCGCAGCGACGACTCGTCGCACGGATATGCGACGGCGGTGGTCGCGGGCTCGAGCGCCTTCGCGCGTTCGATGAGCTTCTCGTACTTGGCGTGACGCCGGGCTTCGTTCATGTGACCGCCTTCCGGTGGCTCTTTCCGCGCCCGGCGGGCTTGCGCAGGCGCGCGGGGGCGCCGGTCGCGAGCGCCTCGCGAATGCGCGCGAAGGTGGCGAGCTGCTCGGGCGAGGGTGTGATCCCGTGAACGCCCCCTTCCTCGATCACGCGCTCCACCAGCGTCACGAGGCGCTCCCGATCCTTCATGGCGGGCACGAGCCCGGGCAGGGTCGCGACGGCGCGCTCGGGCTCGAGCTGCGCCACCACTTCCTGCTCGCCGCGGATGCGCCGCCATTCCTCGGGCTTCACGCGCGGCAGCAGCGCGTCGTACTTGCGCACGAGGCTGCGCTTCAAGTCGAGGCGGGCGAGCGGGATCGGCTGCCCGGTGCGCGCGAGGAGCGCCGCCACGCGCGCGACCGCCTCGGGATAGCCGCCGCGGGCAATGGCGTCGAGCGCCTTGCGCGCGAACGCCTGCTCGTGCAGCGCGAGGGGTGCCGCCGGGCCGTTCGCCGCGTCCGCATCGAGGACCAGCATGTTGCCGTAGACCTGGAAGAACGCCGCCTCGCTCGCCGCGTCGCGCACGCCGCGGTAGTACTCGAGCGACGCGCTCAGCATGTCCGACATGTAGCGCTCGAACCGGCGCGCGCTCGATTCCTTGCCGAGCGGCCGGCGGTTCGCGCGCACGGCGGCCGCCATGGGGCCGATCGCCGCCATCCACGGGTTCAGGTCGGAGAAGCCCCAGCGCTGCGCGCGCAGCGGATGGAAGGAGCGGGCGAGGCGCTCGACGTCGTCCGTGACGACGCCGCGCAGCGCGGGACGCCCGAAGATCTCGTAGGCCCTCTGGTTGAACTCGGAGGCGACGTTCGCGTTGGCGAAGGCCCGCTCGTCCTCGCGCTCGAAGCGGTTGAGCCGCTTCATCACGTCCTCGAGCGTGCGCTCCTCGAAGGCCACGTCGTAGCCGCCGCCCGCGCGGTCGGTGATCTTCATCGCGTAGAGGCCGGGCCGGAGCGACTCGATCGCCTCCATCACCTCGACGATCTTGGTGTACTCCTTCTTCGCGACCTTGCCCGAGACGAAGATGCCGAGGTGCCCGACGCTTTCGTGCACCAGTCCCACGATCACCTGGCCGTTCGCCTTGATCTCCTCGGTCGAGCCGTAGACGTCGGCGACCCAGTTGAAGGCCTGCTGCGGCGGGGTGATGTTGTCGCCGATGGAGGCGAAGAGGACGATGGGCACGCGGATCGCGCGCAGGTCGAAGAGGCCGCTCGCGTCCGACCTGGCCCAGAGCCGGTTGCCCACGAAGAGGTTCTGCGTGATCCACTCGATCTCTTCGCGGTTCATGAGGTAGAAGCCGCCCCACCAGCGCTCGAACTCGAGGAAGCGCGGCGCCTCGTCGTCGATGTTCGCGAAGAGGTGGTAGTACTTGTCCCAGAACGTGTTCGCGGGATTGAGGTTCTCGAAGTTCTGCACCAGCCAGGCGCCGTCGAACTTGCCGGCGCCCAGGTCCGACACCATCGAGGCGAGCCACGTGCCGCCGAGAAGGCCGCCCGCATAGCGCATGGGGTTGTCGCCCTCGCCCTCGCTCCAGGCGCCGCCCCAGTACGACATGGGCGCGCCGTTGATGACGATCGGGCCCGTCTCGTCGGGGTCGGACGCGGCGACCATCATCGCGGCCCAGCCGCCCTGGCAGTTGCCGATGATCACGGGCTTGCCGCTCTCCGGATGGAGGCTGCGCACCTTCTTCACGAACTCGCGCTCGGCCGCGCACACGTCGAGCAGCGTCTGTCCCGGCTCGGGCTCGGGAAAGAACATCACGAAGTAGACCGCGTGGCCGGCGCGCAACGCGACGCCCACTTGCGAGTCGTCCTTCATGCCGCCGATGCCCGGCCCGTGGCCGGCGCGCGGATCGATCACGATGTAGGGCCGCGACTGCGGGTCGACCTTCATGCCGGCGGGCGGGAGGATGCGCACCAGCGCGTAGTTCGCGGGCCGCGCGAAGGTGCGCGCGTCCAGCACCGTCTCGTGTTCGAAGTGCAGCACCGGGGGCGAGCCCGCGCGGACGTGCTCGATGAAACGGTTGCCGCGCTCGCGCAACGTGTCCCAGAAGAGCACGGAGCGCTGCGCGAGATCGGTCCAGTAGGCGCCGGCCTCGAGGGCCGCCTCGAGCGGTGTCGCCGGCCGGTCGCCTTTCAGGCCCTGCATCGCGGCGGTGGCCGCCGAGGTGAAGCGCTCATAGGCGCCTTGCGAGCGCTTCTGCAGGACGACGGCCGACTTCGCGGCGAGCTGCGCGCCCCTCGCCGCGCGGCTCGCGGGATCGGACGCGGCAGGCCGCGCGCCGCGCGCTGTCGCGGCGGCTGTGCGTGACATCAGTTGAGCCCCTTGTCCTTCCAGAACTTGGTGCCGGCGAACTCGCCGCCGAACTCGACGCCGTTCTTCGTGTACGTGTAGACCATCGCGTCGTTCACGAACTTCTCGCCCTCGCCCGCGCCGGCCTTGTGCTTGCCCGCGCCCGCGCTCGCGGCCCCCGCGCCGCCGAACTCCCATCCCTTGTCGACGAAGCGTTTGTAGGCCGCCGGAGTCTTGAAGACCATCAGCATCTCCGTGCTGCCGATGCCGATCTTCGGGCCGGCGCTCGCCTGCGCCATCGACATGTAGGTCACCTTGCCGGAGTGGTTGTCCTTCGCGACGCCGCCGCCGCCGGCACCGCCGAGGAGGAAGGTGAGGCCGTAGGAAGTGAAGACGGCGTAGCCGGGAGACGCTTTCACCTCGCCCTCGAGCTCGGGCTTCGACTGGTAGAACTTCTCCAGCGTGGACTGGGCGGCCTTGTTCAGCTCGTCCTGCTTCTCGGCTTTCGTCGCGGCGAAGCCGCTGGTGCCGGCGAGGGCCAGGAGCAACGCGGCCGATGCGGCGATCAAACGGGATTTCATGGCGGGTCCTTTCGGGGTTTGAAGGTCAGTCGCGCAAGCGCGCGCCGGTGAGGGCATGCCGCGGCAGCGCGCCGAGGGCCTGCTTCGAGACGTTGGGAACCGAGAACGCGATGTACTTGACGCTGGTGACCGGGAACACGAAGAGCTGCCCCTCCGCCTCGATCACCAGGTGCTTGCTCGCCATGAAGTCGGCGAGCTTCACGTGCTTGCCGGCGGCGTTGGACGCCTGCTCGGGAAAGTCGAACGCGAGCTTCGAGCCGTCGACGAAGTGCAGCGTGACGATGCGGTCCATGGCGCGCAGGAGGGAGTTCTCGATCTTGTGAATCGAGGATGCGCGCCGCGCCCCCCGGGGCGTAATGGCACCATGGTGCCGCGCGCCCGAAAGGGCTTTCAACCTTTCGTATGTCCCTGCGGAGAATCGATCCAGTGCGGTTTCGGGATGCCCAGGCCGAGGCGCAATGAGGCGAGCCGCAGCGTGACCGTCATCGCGATGCCGAGCAGCGACGCATAGCCGTAGCCCAGGTCCTGCTGCAGTCCGGCGACGAAGACGAGCGCGCCGCCGAGCGCCGCGGTGGCATAGAGCCCGCCGGGACGGAAGAGGTCGGGCATCTCGTTCACGACGACGTCGCGCAGCATCCCGCCCATCGTTCCGGTGATGACGCCCATCAGCAGCGCCACGACGAGCGGCGACTGGTGCTGCAGCGCGATGCCGACCCCGGTGATGGTGAAGAGCGCGAGGCCCACCGCGTCGACCCGCACCGAGCGCCGATGCACCGCGGAGGCCATGCGGTACATGCGTGCGTTGTAGACGAACGGCACGCAGATCGCGCCGATCACGACGAGATACCACCAGTGCGCCATCCAGTAGAACGGCCGGTTGTCGAGCAGCAGGTCGCGCACGGTGCCCCCGCCGAAGGCGTTCAGGACCGCGAGCGCATAAGCGCCGACGAGATCCATGCCCTTGTTCGCGGCGACGATCATCCCCGCGATCGCGGAGACGAGCACCGCCGCCGCCTCGAGCAACGTGAGGACCAGGTCGCCGCTCAGGTGCGGAAGCGCCATGGGCTCGTCACGCGACCAGGTGGACGATCACCGTGCCCCACGTCGTGAGCAGGATGTGGCCGATGGCGACGGTGCCCGAGTACCCCAGCACCGCGACCGGGCTGCCGGAGCGGTCCTGCACCGCGGCCATCGCGGCGGTCATCGTCTGCGCGCCGGCGAGCCCGCCGAGCAGCAGCACCGGATCGAGCTTGAGCACGTAACGGCCGAAGTAGAGCCCCACGATCATCGGCACGAGCGTCACCACGACGCCGCCCAGCAGCAGCCCGGCGCCCGATTGCTCGAGGGCCTCGATGAAGTGCGGACCCGCGCCGATGCCCACCATCGCCACGAAGCCCGCGAGCCCGAGCGAAGTCATGAGGGAGACCGCGCCTTCCGGGATGCGCCCGAAGAGCGGCCGGATCGAATGCAGGTAGCCCACGACCAGGCCCGCGAGCAGCGTCCCCACGCTGGTCCCGATGGCGATGCGCATCGACCCGACCGGGAGCACGAGGAAGACGCCCGCCAGGGCGCCGATGCAGATCGCGAGGCCCAGCGTCACGAAGTCGGTCGTCTCGGTGGGATACACCGTGCGGCCGAGCACCTTCTCTGCGCGCATCACGGCAGGCTCGGGCCCTTCCACGCGCAACACGTCGCCGCGCTCGAGCACGGTGCCGCGGCCCACGGGCACCCGCGTCCCGCCGCGCACGATCTCGCGCAGGAAGACGCCGCGCACCTCGCCCATCGTCTGCACGATCTCGCCCAGGCGGCGCCCCGCCACGGCGGCGCTCGAGACGAAGATGTCGTACGAGGCCACCGGCAGGTCGAGGAGCTCGCGGTCC
>Ga0157369_10000567_pt1 | contig 48628 bp, 57 predicted proteins | sample C25metaG_FD_113461 | JGI IMG/M metagenome (GOLD analysis project Ga0157369, IMG submission 113461) | Corn rhizosphere microbial communities from Kellogg Biological Station, Michigan, USA - C2-5 metaG | ecosystem: Host-associated > Plants > Roots > Rhizosphere > Soil | place: USA: Michigan... | reverse complement strand
TAGAAAAATACGTTATAATGGCAAACAAGTTTTATATACCTAAAAGAGGAGAACATTTCCAATGGCACAGCCAAAGAAGCAGTCAAGCCCTCGCAAGACCGGTTTGCGCCGCAGCCACCTTGTCCTGAAGCTTGCTCGTGTTGTAAACGGCAAATCACCAGTTAAGGTGAAGACCACTAAAAACGAGACCGGCAAAAAGAAGACAGTAAAAACTGTCAAAACTGAAGCAAAGAAAAAATAGTTTTCCTTTGCGCATACAAATGAGTGGGAAATTTTAACAAGAAAGAACCAAAGTAATGGCATCAAACCGTCATCTCGGCCGCATCGTCGCTTTGCAGACATTGTACGAATACGAATTCCGTACACAGTCGGAGGATCCACAGGTAGACCTTGCGGAGATACTTAGCCGTAATCTTGCTCGCTATGAATCAGCGATCGAAGATACGGATTTTGTTTCCGGTCTTGTCAAAGGTGTCATTGACGCTACTCCAGAATTGGATGGCAAGATTCAGCCTATCGCGCCTGAATGGCCAATCGAGCAAATCGCACGAGTTGATCGTGCTATCTTACGATTAGGCCTTTATGAATTACTCTACCGAGCTGAGGCGGTACCACCAAAGGTGGCTATCAACGAAGCTGTAGAACTTGCCAAAGCCTTTGGTTCTGATAACTCAAGCAAGTTTGTGAACGGCGTACTTGGTACGGCGTATCGCACACTTGTCGAGGGGTCAACAGCCGATGCCGCGACGCGATCAGAGAAATCGAACAAATAGTCAAATCGAGCATCTTAGGAAGTACTTGGCGAAGCCAAAAGCTTCTATCCAGGAGATTGTTCGTGAGCCAACCAGCGGCGGGATTATTTTCCGTCACGGCAATGGTGGGGAAATAGAAATTCTCCTTATTCAAGATGCTAAGGATCGCTGGACGATCCCTAAGGGTCATATTGAAGAAGGTGAAACAGCTATTCAAACAGCACGCCGTGAAATCGGCGAAGAAGCAGGTCTGCATGATGTCGATATGCTCGGCTGGCTCGGTAAAATCCACTTCCGCTATCGTCGTATCGACCGCCTGGTGCTCATGACGACGCAAATTTATCTCGTACGTGTGCGTACCGATGGCACTGAGATCCAAAAGGAATCATGGATGAATGGTATTAAGTGGTTCTCGTTTAACGAAGCTCTTGATTTGATTGAATACGAAGATATTGCTAAATTAATGTTGAAGGCTAAAACTCGCATCCGCGAAGAGAAGCTGTAAATAATTGCCGTTCTTGCGGCGACTACAAATTAAAGGAGACTATAGTATGACAGGGATGCCCGTTGGGCCATATGTCGAGTTCGCGAGGGAGAAACTGGGATTTGAATACAATAACATTCAGCTTCTTGTTACTGCCCTTACACACCGTAGCTATGTAAACGAGCACAAAAAGAGCGTCACTGAGCACAACGAACGCCTTGAGTTTCTAGGTGATGCCGTGCTCGAGCTCGTCGTAACCGATTACTTATTTAATAACTTTAGCGAAGCAGAGGGTATTCTGACGAGTTGGCGTGCAGCGCTCGTGCGCACCGAAAGTATCGGTGCAGCAGGCCAAGCGCTCGGCTACGAGCCTCTCGTTCGTATGAGCAAGGGTGAAAAGCTTGGTGGTACGCGTGCCCGTTTGCAAATTTTGGCAAACGCCTTTGAGGCCACAATCGGCTCAATCTACCTCGACCAAGGCTACGATAGGGCAAGTGAATTCATTCACAAACATATCATCTCGACGCTACCAGCCATTCTCGATGGCGGCACATGGCGCGACCCAAAGAGCCACCTGCAAGAGGTCAGCCAACAGATCGATGGCGCGACCCCTGTATACAAGGTGATCTCTGAAGAAGGTCCCGATCACGATAAGATATTTACACTTGGCGCCTACGTTAAAGACAAGCTCATGGGTAAAGGTATTGGCCCAAGCAAGCAGTCAGCACAGCAAGAAGCTGCGCGTGCAGCGCTTAAAGAGTACGCGAAGCAAAAGTCCGCCTAACAGATTGACATTACCCTACGAAACGTGTATAATCTACGGGAAGTGTTATTATAACTGTAACGTGAAGTAAAGGAAGTTAAGTTTACATGCTCGCAATTCGTTTGCAACGCCTTGGCCGTAAGGCATACCCAGTATACCGCCTTGCCGTACAAGAGGCTCAGCGCCATCCATCAAGTGGCCGTGTTGTCGCTTATGTTGGTAGCTACAACCCACACACTAAAGAATCTAACGTCAACGTTGAATTGGCGCAGAAGTACCTCGACAACGGTGCTCAGCCAACTCCACGCGTTGTAAAGCTTTTGAAAGCTGCGGGCGTTAAACTCCCTAAGTGGGTTAAGGAATTCGAAGGCGGCAAAGCGAAGACTGTTCGCAACGCTGAAAAGCTTCGTAAGAACCAGCCTAAAGAAGAAACTCCAGCTGAAGAATCAGCAGAGTAAAAAACTTCTTAAATTATCTGCAATACCCTTCGCTGTAACGGCGGAGGGTATTTTTATGTGTTGGCGCCGTGATACAATAAACCTACGACAGTAAAACAGTGAGACCGAGAAGGAGACCAGTGGGCATGTCAACTATTGACCAGCAGTTTGTGGAGTATATCGTAAAATCTCTCGTTGAAAACGGTGATGACGTAATCGTAGACCGTATTGTCGACGAAAAAGGCGTACTACTGACGCTTACCGTTAACCCAGAAGACCTCGGCCGTGTTATTGGCCGTCGCGGTGTTACCGCTCAAAGCTTGCGTACACTTCTACGTGCCCTCGGTACGAAGAACTCAGCACGCTACAATCTTAAGATCGTAAACAACGATAACCCTGAAGAATCGACCGTTTTATCATCTGACGACGACGTAGCTGTGGATGATGTGGATAATTCTACAGATGAAACTGTGGAAAACGAGTCATCCAAGGGTAGTGAGTTCGCAAAAAAGTCTCGTGCAGAGCTTGCAGAACTCGATGACCTCGATATATAATCATAAGTAGTTCACGAATGCGAGAACTGCGAGTACAAAAAGAGCTCATGCGAGCTATACCTACAAAAGGTTTAGAGAGACTTATTTGTGCTAAAAAGCCTAGGTGCAATGCCTGGGTTTTTTAGTGCCCTAATTCCTTTAGGCTAATAATCGAGTGATAATAAAAAACACTCCGACGAGGAGTGTTTAAGCATTTTTATAGGCCGTCTGTTAGTGAATGCAGACAAATAGGGTAAGCGCGGTAATAATAGCCACCGTGATGCCACATAGTACCAGAATGAAATGATGGTGGTGTTCAGGTGTCAGGGCGCTACTAGAGCCACCAACGGTTACTTCGCTGTCATTGGCTGCGTTAGCAAGCGGTCCTTGCACGATGTGTTGATTGGCAATAATTTCATCTGGTAATTCATCGGCGACAACGTCGTCGTGGATCGGGTTGACGCTCTTCTGTCGGGTGCTTGCTTCCATGCGGGTTTCATCTGAGATATCCGGTGACTTGTCGCCGGACTTATTTGAGTCAAATTCCATACTACTTATACTTTAACATAGTTTTGCATGCTCGCGAAATCGAGGAAGCAGACTATATTTTTTATTATGTAATATATCAACACAACACCATAATTATGCAAAATATACAATATATCGAAAAAAATATATAGACAGTTAAGTCAAGAGTTGCTATACTATCAAAGATGAAAAAGCTCCAGGTTATCACCTTATTCCCCGAAATGTTTACAGGGGTATTTGGCAATTCAATGATGTGGAAGGCTCAGAAAGATGGGCTTGTCGAGCTAAGTACAATTAACCTGCGAGACTTTGGCCTTGGCAAGCGCAAAACCGTCGATGACACACCATATGGTGGTGGTGACGGTATGCTCTTGATGGTAGAGCCACTCTGGAACGCAGTCATGCACGCAAAATCAATCGACCCAACCGCAAAGGTGCTCATCATGACGCCACGAGGCATCCGCTGGAAGCAGGCGGTGGCCCAAGAGTATAGCGAAACAGATCACGGCTATATCTTTATTTGCGGCCGCTACGAGGGCTACGACGAGCGCATTATGGAGCTTGTCGACCAAGAAGTGAGTGTAGGCGACTACGTACTGACAGGTGGCGAATTGCCAGCAATGACCATTATCGACAGTATCGTGCGTCTTATCCCTGGTGTACTTGGTGGCGAGCAGAGTGCAATTATCGAAAGCTTTAGCGATGGGGAAACGCTCGAATTCCCGCAGTATACCCGCCCAGAGGAATGGCAGGGAATGAAAGTACCAAGCGTACTCCTGAGTGGACATCACGCCGAAGTGGCAAAATGGCGCGCCGCGAATAGTAAAAAAGCCGAGTAGAAGACTCGTCATTACAGTAAAAAACACCGAGGATTGCTCGGTGTTTTTTACGTATATAAACGCAAAGCGCCTCAGAAGAGGCGCCAGCAAGATATAGTTGTGGTGGATATATCGTAGAGCGATGATTACATTTTTTTAAAAGGTGGAATTTTTGTTTTTGTAATTTCGCTGTCTTTAGATTACACATATTTGACCGTAAGCGCAAGCACTTTTTTGAAGAATATGAAATAACGTGTGGAAAAGGTATACTAGTGGGGTGAAGAAGTTTATGCATCAGCTATTTCCGCCCGAGTTCTTTAAATCGCCCACTTATGCACGAGCGATTGTTCTGGGCTCAGTATATCTCGGCACGCTGTTGTTGCAGCTATTTACCTTTGAAAAATTTGCCGATGTCACACGGCAGTTCAGCCTGCCTGGCGGCAATGCAACCGCCGTGGCGCTCACATGGATAGTTCCCTTACTTTCTGCTGCCGCCCTACCGTATTTAATTTCTATGAAGCTCAATCCAGTGTCGTACAAAATATCACGTGCGGCGGTGATTGCGACGCCAACGGTATGGGTATTTCTCAGCGCCTGGCAAAACATCGCAGCAAAGGATGCGCTCAACACGGGTCTTTTTGGCGCTACGATTGTAACGTCTGTAGGTATTTGGAGTATAGTATTCGCATCATTGTGGCTGTGGGCAAGCGTACTGTGTGTACGCGAGCTACCGCAACGCAAAAAGTGAGCGTAGTATGCCTAAAATACACCGCGTAACAAAATGGCTAGTAAGGCATCGACTAACAGTCGTGGCGGCGTTCATGTGTTTACTGCTTGGTGGCGCATATGTGGTATTCCTATTCAAACACGGCAATAGCGATGTACTCGCGCTCACGCAAATGACCGAGCAACAGGATATCCCATACTGCAACACGAAAAGCAAATATCAAATGCTCGATACCTACAGGCCGAAAAAACTTGCCCAGCAAACACTACCAGTAGTGGTGTATGTCCACGGTGGCGGCTGGAGTAGCGGTAATAAACATAATGCGCTTGTTAGCTACTATGCCAAATTCTTTGCAGCTCGGGGCATTGCTACAATATCTGTCGCATACAGATTGTCAGGTGCAAACCCGTACCCAGTGCAAAATAACGATGTAGCGTGCGCGCTTGCCTACATAAATACCCATAGTGAAGAGTTGCATGTTAATCCAGCCAAGTCGATTTTCTTTGGCGACAGCGCTGGTGGGCACCTGGTGGCATTTGCGGCGCTTAATAACCCCTATGGCAAGTATAAATACGATACGCCACGCGGTGTGATAGATTTTTATGGCGTATCAGACTTCTCTAAGATTATTAATGGCTCACACCCAGACTACAACGCGCGCCGCTATCTTGGCCCGCAATATGGCAAAATGGCCGTCCAAGCGAGCCCTGTGAAGTATATAACGAGTGGGTCGCCACGCTTTTTATTTGTGCATGGTACCGATGATAAAATCGTGCCGATTGCTCAATCACAGGAATTCTACGATGCCCTTAAAACTACGAAAAATGATTCGAAATATCTGGCAATCCCCGGCGCGCATCATGGCTTCATTGGTCCAGACCTAGGCAGTAAAAAGAATCAGATGATCGAAGATGCAATCGACGCATTCTTGCGCGAAACAATCAATGTACGTCCATCGTAATAAATTTTATTGAAACTTTTCGCAAAGCCACTGCATATAATGGATGTAATGGTAGATAGGCAATGACGATAGATCAAGAGAAGATAATTATCGCGAGCATCTGTGACGGGGCCTCGGAGCAGTACAGCTATTTTGTTGAGCGATACCATCGCGGACTCATCCAGCATGTATTCAATTTTGTGCGAGATGGCGACGCGGCGGAAGATATAGCGCAGGAAGCATTTATCCAGGCGTACAAGAAGCTACATCAGTATGACGGCAAATTCGCGTTCTCTACATGGTTGTACAAAATCGCCGACAATCTAGCAAAACGCATGATGGCAAAATCTCACCGCACCTCTAGCATTACAGACTACGAAGAGCTAATCCCCGACACACGCCCGACAGCCGAAGAGCTTGTCGACAGCGTCATCGGCAGGGCGCATGTAAGAAAGGCAGTTGACCAGCTACCCTCTGACCAGCGTCGCGCCATAATGATGTACTACTGGGATGAGCTGAGCTACGAAGAAATCGCGAGCGTTATGGAGAGACCTGTTGGAACCGTTCGCACGTGGCTACATAGAGCAAAAGAACAACTAAGGAAGGAGCTTGCATATGGAGAAAATTGACCAGCATATCAAAGAGTCGGCGCAAACGCATGAGCCAAACCCGCAGTTTGTCGCAGATACGATGCAAAAGATCGAGGCGGTTGGTACACCAAGGAAGTACTGGGTAAACTGGAAAGTTCTAGCGCCCGCGGCCGGTGGCTTAGCGGTTGTTGCAATGGCAGTTATTATGTTCAAGCCACACTTTACAGGCACAACGGCAAATACGGCAACTTCAGGGGATGTTAAGTCAAAAACCGATATCCAGGCTCAGGCGGCAGTAAACGCGCCAATTGATCCAACAAACACCACTGACGTAGCACTCGATAGCGATCTTAGCAGTGTACAGGCTTCACTATCCCAGTCGGCAAGCGATCAAAGCGCGGCGGATAGCTCAATTAACGATAGCCAACAGCAAATCAGCATTCCAACCGAATAGGTTTGTGCAATTACAGTAGTACGAAGGGAAGAATATTATATGAAAACCTTACTATCCACAACTAGTCTCACGAAAGTTGCAATTGTTTCTGCAGCAGCAATCGTAGGCGGGTCTACATTTATCCCAGCCACTGCGAGCGCGCTCTCGCTTGATGGCTCTGCGAAAGTGACGACGCCATATGTAAAAGTAGATGGCAATGCAAATGTGAACGCGACGACAAATCCTTCAAATACAAACGCGTCAAGTGAGAAGGCAAAGCTCCAAAAAATTATCAGCAGAGGCGACCAAGAGATTGCACGCCGACTTGACTCGCTATCAAAGCTTGTAAGCAAAATTAATGCGGCAACAAAATTGACGGATGCCGATAAGGCAACGCTGACCGCTGAAGTTAACGCGACAATATCTGGCCTCAATACGCTCAAAGCTAAACTTGACGCTGAAACCACAGTCGCAGCTGCGCGCGCCGATGTGCAGAGTATCTATACTGAGTACCGCGTGTATGCGCTTGTCACGCCAAAAGTCAGCCTCACAAAAGTTGCTGACGATCAACAAGTGGCAGAGCAAAAGCTCCAGACACTGATTCAGAAATTCCAAACACGTCTAAATGCAGCGAAAGCAAAGGGAAAAAATGTTAGTGCTCTCGAAGCCGTACTGAACGACATGATACAGAAGGTGAATGCCTCAGCAAGTGTGTCAGGCGCCGTTCAAGCAAAGGTAATCGGCTTACAGCCAACCGACTACAATAACGATCACGCCATTTTGAGTGGCACTAGCGCCCAGCTAAAAACCGCGCATGCCGATAACGTAGCAGCGTATAACGATGCAAAACAAATCGTTGCAGGCCTCAAAGATCTCTAGTCTAAGCACACGAAAGACTTGAGTTTTACAGGGACTAGTGGTACAATTTCCACTAGTCCTATTGGGATGTCGCCAAGTGGTAAGGCACTGGGTTCTGGTCCCAGCATTCGGGGGTTCGAATCCCTCCATCCCAGCCATGAAAAAATCCGTAGATCTTTTGATCTAGGGATTTTTTCTATGCCCGAGATTGATGTATTTGAGCGACCGAATGCGCATTCGGGGTGAGAGGCGCCAGTGGCGCGTCGCAAGGGAATATCACAAATGAACTATGTTCATTTGCCTGATTTCCGGGGTCGCGGAACGTGACTCGAATCCCTCCATCCCAGCCATGGAAATAGTCCAAACTTCATTTATGAGGTTTGGACTATTTCTTTGTTTGCGGGTGCGGATTTGAATCCCCCGGTTTTGCCCTGGCAAAACATCGCTGGGTTCGGCGTAGCGCAGCGAAATTCTAGGAAAGCTCGCTTTCGCTGGAATGAGCAAGTGGAGGGGGGTGATATCCAGACCCGGCTTTCATAAAATTGTACCTGCCGGCTTCCTCATTCGTTAGGCATGGGCAAGTTTGTATTGAACAATAATAGGTGAAAGTGCACAATGAGGCGCATGGTACTGTTCGAGCAGAGAGTAGAGGCACAGCTCGATGCGGCTGCGCCCGTGCTGGTCCGGACTCCCACACTGGAGTCTCAAGAGCCCCTGTCCATTCTGATGATGTTCGTCGCATGTGGAGACTGCCCAGCCCCCGTCGCATGCGCGTTCAACGGCGGATGCAGCAAGGGGCTTCCGACAGGATAGCGGTAGTCTGCCTGCGCCGCTCCAGTGCCACCCCACCAGTCTTGCAGAGGGCTGGTGGGGCGCATTCCACGATAAAATAGGTGTGATATTCTTCGGATGTAGCGAAGACGTACGGTGCGCCAACGTAAGGAAGGAGATACCCAAGTGTCCAGAGGGGCAATCATTGACATTTATCAAATTAAGTATTATAAAAAGTACAGTTCGACGGGCGATTACATCGTTCGCGGACAATAGGTAACAATTCTTCTACTGCATTGGAGCTGGTACTCATGTCCGACCTTACGGACGTCCCGCGCAAGCGGCGTATCCGAGCACGCTACCTCGTGCTCGCCGGCGTCGTCATCTTGCTCACACTGGGCATGGCGGCGTTGAGTCTTCGTAATGACACGCAGCCTTCCTCGTATGAGGCGGCCCGGGCGGCCTACGAGAGGACGCTCCTGAACGACCCGAATCGCATCGACAGCGGCTTCGGTGTTCAGATCCACGACGACGCGGATGGCGCGGTCTACACGTACGAAACCAACGCCGAGATGATGCGCGGCGACGATGGAGTGCTCAGAAATGCTTGCGAGGCTCGCTGCCTGGTCGGCCACAAGACGGCCGACGGCTACGCGATCACCCTGCCGGTGGTGTTCGACTACTCGGTGGGCGAGCAGGCGTTCAGTCCGATGCCCGAGTCGCAGCCGGTGACAGAGCTCACCTACTGGGACCCGCAGCATCACAAGCCCGTAACGCTCCGCTCGTCAGATGGTCGCGCGGTCAAGCTCCCCAAGGTGCTCTACCGTCGCAGCATCTACGACATGCACCGGGGCGAGACCGCCTACACTGTGCCACAGTGGGTGCGGAGCGACGACGGTCACACGGTCGTGCTCGACCAGGCGATCGTTTGGTACGAGCCTGGGGGTGACTTCTACGGCACTATCGACATGGCGAAGCTGACGCGGACTACCGATGGCTTCGATGTCTGCCTGCCCAAGGGCGACTACCAGCCCATCGACGAGAAGGATGTTCGTGGCCCTGCGGCGCGCGTACTAAACAAGCGCTGCTAGGCCTTAGGGTGGAGCTCCGCGCCTACGAGAGGCTGCGGAGCTCCACCTGATGGAGACTTGTTAAATGAAAAAATCCCACAATCTTCTGATCGGGGATTTTTATATTTGAGGTCGATGTAAAATGCCATATACAAAACGTAATCATTATAGTAGACTTTAAATATATAATGTCTTGGGACAGGAAGAGGGGTATGAGAAGCGCTATCAACAGACTTAAGTATTATGGTTATGCGGCTGTAGTCCTGCTTAGTGTCCTTGCTCTTCCTACGGCTGCGGGTGCAGCAACCACATCAACGACAATCAACTCAGCCATCAGTTCGGTAATCAGCGTATTTACGAGCAACGGTACAGTAACGGCTAACGTCACGCCAACCGGTGCAGGTGCTCAGACAATCGCAAGTGACACGATTACGGTAAGCACAAACGACACTCTCGGATATACGCTTCAAATCGCGGATGCTGATGCTACGACAACAATGGTGTCTGGGGCAAACTCGCTAGCCGCATCAACAGGTACCCAAGCCTCTCCTATAGCACAAGTCGTTAATACCTGGGGTTACCGAGTTGATAGCCTTGGCGGTTTTGGTGCTGGTCCAACAAGCGGGCAGAACAGCGCGGCTATAGGCGCAATTAAATTCGCTGGCATGCCAGCGAACAGCTCACCTAATACAATAAAGACAACCGCCACCACAGCAAGCAACGACACGACCACTGTATGGTACGGTGTAGCTGCAAATACAACCCAACCAACAGGAACATATAGCGATACCGTAACGTACACATGTACGGCAAACTAGCAACCTAGGGCTTTAGTATGAAAAGCGTTATACGAAACAGCGTACTTATATTCTCAGTAGTGGTTGCGGCATTTGCTGGGGCAATAGCAAACGCTACGGCAACCCATGCTGCTTCGGGTGGGCTCACAATATCACCGACTTCTGTTGAGGTGACGGTAGCTCCGGGCGGAACCTACAAAGGTGAGATGCTCGTCATGAATCAAGGCGAGCTCGACGTCGCATATTCAGTCTACGCAACACCCTACAGTGTAACAGGCGAAGAATACAAGCCATATTTTAGTCCGATTCAGGGCGCAACAGATATTACAAAATGGTTTACGTTTGACAAAAGTGGCAATGACTCACTGAAAATCGGAACGCAAGAAAGCATTCCGTATACAATTACGGTACCAAAAAATGTTGGCGCCGGAGGCTACTACGCAACCGTATTTGCAGAAACAGCTGATAAAGGCGGTGCGGCGGGCGTGGTAACGCGCAAACGCGTTGGTATGATCGTATACCTTCGTGTATCAGGTAGTGTGAAAGAATCGGGTTCGATTAATGCCTGGAATGTTGATTGGATACAGCAGGCGCCGCTACGCGCAGACGTGAAGGTGGCGAACGCAGGGTCTGTCCATTTTAAAGCGAATGTCCATGTAACGGTCAGTGATTTGTTTGGTTCAAAGAAGTTCTCTTACGAGCGTAGCCCTGAAATACTGCCGCAAAAACTGCGTGATATACCTATTAGTTGGGAAAATGGTGCTACATACGGCCTTTTCAAGGTGAATGGTACTGTGACATATCTAAATAAAACCGAACAACTACCGACACGCTATGTATTTGTTGCTAGTCTGCCTATGCGATTACTGACCGGAGGCGCTCTCATCGCTTTTGTTGCATTGATTGTGTTTGGGAGCAGACGTGTGGCGACACGCAAAAAGTAGCATCTACGGTGTAATACTAGTATTAGCGACGATCGGTATTGTTTCACCTACGATCGCTACAGCTACTAGGGAAATACAGACCAACATTTGTGGTGATTTTATAGCACCAACAATTGTGTTACCAGTATCCGGCTTCACCACCAACGATGACAGTGTGACGGTTGCGGGCGAGGGTGAGGTGTCACTGCCAGTGACGATTACTGAGAACGGGACAGCGGTTGCAGTAACGACCGTGTTATCTAGCGGTGAATATTCAATCTCCATACCCCTTGTAGCTGGCGGAAATACAATCATTGCAAAAGAGGTAAATGCCTGCGGTTCAGTAAAAGAGTCTGCAGCGACGAGCGTGCAAAGAAATGTAGTGCTACCTCCCACTGGGGGCGGTACGGTCGCCCAAGAGCCGACACCCGTGAAAGGTATTGCCTCTGCCGTGCCTGCGCAGTCTGCATCAAATGCGCTTAACCAGCCTATCTCAGGCGACAAAAATACCCCAGGATTTAGTGTGCCGGTAATACATCAACCCCTACCGGGCACGGTATATACGACGAGTGAGGCATGGGTTACGGGAACTGCTGAGCCGTCAAGCATGGTGACGCTATATATAAATGACATGAGTGTAGCGAGGCTACGGGTATCTCCGACGGGGAATTTCGGTGTTACGGTTGAACTTAATAAAGGGCGTAACAGCATTCAGATTGAGGCCGAAAAAGATGGAAAATCAGCTGTCTCGCAAACAACGGTAGTTACATACACACCTCCAACGTCGACTCAAAAGGGTACCTCACCACTCGCAGTGGCGGCCTCAATCATTGGCGTAGCAGCAGTCGTAGCTGCGGCAGCCGGCGTTAGTGTTTGGGTGATAAAACTCATAAAGACACGGAGGCTTTGGTGATGAATCAGCGATTCGGGCATACAAATAAGATCATAGCCTCGTTAATTTCTATCTTAGCGTTAATGTGCTCTATGCAGACCGTCAGTTATGCTGACACGACTGATTCATCGGTGTACGGTAGTGGTAGTTTTGGGGACTGTGATTACGGAACATGCACCATTACACTAACAGATACAGGCACTCCTACGCTCACTGTCGTGCCAACACCTGCGGGCGTGTGTAGTGTTCAAAGTGATACTGTCTCTGTCCTAACAGATAGTACCACAGGCTACTCGCTCACTATGACAACCAGCACGACGAATAATGCGATGCAGGGCGCGAGTACAAGTTTGGCGTCTTCAACCGGTACGCCGAGCGTGCCCACCACGCTTGCGGTCAACACTTGGGGCTATCGAGTGGATGGACTTGCTTCATTTGGCGCAGGGCCAACGACGGCGCAAAGCAGTGGTAGTGTGCCAAGTGTAACATTTGCGGGGGTTCCTGCGAGCAATCAATCATCTACTCAAGTGGCATATTCAGCTAGTCCAGCAAATCCTGCGCAAGATACAAAGGTGTGGTATGGCATTTGCGCTAACTCATCGATTCCTGCAGCTACCTATTCGGTGACTGTTGTATATACCGCGGTCACGAACTAAAAAAATATAGCTAAGTACAAGCAATATGTGTAAAATGTAATATAGAGAAGTGGAGGTTGCATGCGAGAGTTAAGGGATGTTGTTGATGTATTGGCAAAGAAAGAGCTGACGCGAAAACAGTTCCTAACTTTAGTTGGCGGCAGTTTTGCGGGTATGATCGGCGGCTTTCAATTATTGCAACTGCTCAATACGCCGGCTAATCGAGATGACAACCTTGCCACGAGCAACAAAGAAGTGTTTGGCGAGCGCGAATACGGACATCCAGAACCTGAAGAAATAAAACGCGCGGCACGACTACAGGCAAAGACTAAACGTTTTGACGAGGACGTATTTGGCTAATGGCACGTCTTCCTATTGTTGGTGGCGATGCGGGTAACTGGGGTACGATTTTAAATACGTATCTCCAGGTTTCGCATGCTGCCGACGGGACGCTTAACAGCGGGGTGGTCGCCGCCTCGCAGGTAAATCTTCCTTCTGTGGCAACTGGCATGCTTATGCGGGGAACATTTGCTTCAAGGCCCGCTGCCGCAAGCGGCAATAGCGGCATGTACTATCTGGCAACAGATAACAATGGAGGAACCCTCTACCAGTCGAGCGGTACGGCATGGATACAGGTAGCCGCCGGTGCAGCGCACGGTGTGACACACAGTACCGGGGGCTCTGATGCGCTTAGTGGTAATATTGATGCGATTGGACGACTTGCAATTGCCTCGAGCGGCACAGTGGCTGGTTCACGGCGAAAACTGAATTTTATTGCTGGCTCTAATATTTCTGTGACCGCAGTAGACGATTCCGCAAACGAAAAGGTCGATGCAACGATTGCAATTACCGGTAGTGTCGCTCTTGCTAATGGAGGTACAGGCGGTACCGACGCGGCGACTGCGCGTACGAACTTGGCAGTTGCTCAGGCCTCAGGTTTCGCAAAAATGACAGTTGGCACAACCGCGCCAAGTAGTCCATCTGTCGGTGACCTTTGGGTAGATACGAACTAAGGTAAGGCATGGCTGTATCATATATTTCTTCTGCTTCTGCCGCGGCTGCGACGGTAACGATGCCGACACATCAGGCCGGCGATCTTATTGTCGCGTTTGCATACCGTGATGGTAACACGACTGCGCCGACGCTCCCCGCTGGATGGACGAATATCGACAATAGCGGGGCAAACACTAACTCTGCTCGGCTCGCGTATAAGTATGCTACTTCCGCAGCTGAAACAACAGGAACGTGGACGAACGCTACGGGTATTGTGATTCATGTCTACAGAGGCACGGGTGGTATTGGTGCGAGCGCAGTGGGTGGCGCCTCAAGCAATACGATCACATATCCGGCATTGACGCTGCAGCGCACCGACAACACGTCTTGGGCTGTTCGTTTTGCCGGCCATCGTACAGCAACCAATCTAACTACGAACACTCCGGCTGGTTATACGGCTCGCACTGGTGTTGCAACAGAAGCCCGAGGGTGTGATACTAATGCGACGATCAGCGTAAACCCGACAACTGGGACCCAAGCGGTCGATGCAACATCTGGCTATAGGGCGTATACATTGGAGATTCTCGGCCCTTCGCCTGCGATAGCGGGCCTAGTTGACGATTTTAACGACAACTCACTTGACGCTACTAAATGGACACCGTGGGCGGGCGGCACCATAACTGAAGCGTCTGCCAAGCTCCAGATACAGTCAACCACTGCTAGCTCGTACAGGGGTATGGACTCCACGGCTAAGTGGAGTTTAACAGGGTCATCGGCATCCGTTGAGGTACCCCATGTCCTCACTGGACTTTTGTCCTCAACGACATACATGCGAATACAGCTTGATAATTCGAATGCAGTGAGTATCTCTACAAATGGCACGTCGCTTATTGCACAAAAACAAATAACGAGTACATATACACAGCTTGGTTCGGTGGCGTACAGTACAGTTGCTCATCGCTGGTGGCGCATCCGCGAATCGGGCGGTACAGTGTACTTTGAATTCTCCGCAGATGGACTTATCTGGACATCATTTGCTACGCTCGCAACCCCATTCTCGTTGGGCGCGCTGACCGCGCAACTTGCGATCGGCACTGATGTCACCAACGCCTCAACCGATACCGCTATTTTTGATAATTTTAATATACCGCCAGCGTTCGAGACATTCTCGGATAATTTCAATGATAACGTTCTCGACACATCTAAATGGACGGATTGGTCTGGGACTGACGTTTCGGAAACGAGCAAGACCCTTCAGATAGCGTCGACCACTGCTGCTTCATACAAGGGCATGAACTCTGCTGTAACAGGAAATCTTACAGGGTCATATGTACAGGTTGAGGTGCCTCATGTACTAACCGGCCTAACGGGTGCTAGTACATTACTGCAGGTCGCCATAGATAATCAGCACACGATAACGCTCTATGTGGGCGGCACAACGTTCGCTGCAGAATACCAGATAAATGGTGTATATACCACACCGGCAACAATGGCATACAGCACAACCGCTCATCGCTGGTGGCGCATCCGCGAATCGGGCGGCACGATTTATTATGAATATTCAGCTGATAGTTCATCCTGGTCGGTGCTGGCTTCGGCCGCTGCGCCGTTTGCGGTAACAAATCTTCGCGTGTCGCTATTTATCGGAACTACGTCAGCGAACGCCTCAACCGATACCGCTATTTTTGATAATTTGAATGCTTTTCCTCTTTTAGCGACAGCAAATGGACAATACCGCAACGATCAGTCAACACCCATTGCTGTCGCGGGTATTACTACTGATGGTGTGACGAATAACGTTTGGCTAGAAACGATGGGGTATGCTGATGATCCGACAATCTCTACGACGATTTCGGCAGAAACGCAGATAATAGGAACGAACTTCACAGGTACGCCAACCGCATCGAAATCCCTCATACTCAAACAGGCAAATTTGCCTACATCCCGTCGCGGCAGTGCTATGATATACGACGCCAAAAACAAGCGGTTTATCGTGTTTGGTGGCTATGACGGCACCTCACGTTTCAATGATGTTTGGGAGCTGTCGGCGGACAGCGCATATCATCGATGGAAAAAGCTGACCCCAAGTGGGACGGCGCCTGTTGCCAGGAACCTTTGTGGGTCAGTGTACGCCCGCGGTACAACTTCTGGCTCGGTCGATAAAGCATACATGGTGATATGGGGTGGCGCCGACCCGGGCGACCGCAACGACATGGCTATTTTGGACGTTTCTACACCAGGTAGCGAAGCGTGGTCGGCGGTGACACAGACTAATGCACCGAGCGCGCGCGACTATATTACGCATCACATGGCGGCAAAGGTGACTGCTTCTAATACGATAGATATTTATCTTTTTGGTGGTTGGGCATCGAGCCGAGTAAGCGATCTTAATAGATGCACGCTCAACGTTAACTCTCCAACATCTGTCACATGGACGCAACTCAAGGCAAGTGGCGCGGCAGGGAACCCAGCCATCCGTTCGGGTGCGACCATGGTATATGACTCGGCAAATGATCGACTGATTATTACAGGCGGGTTTAACAATACCACATACCTTAGCGATGTATGGCAGTATAGCATCAGTGGCGGATCATTCACGCAGCTCTCACCTACCGGGACAACGCCGGCTGGCCGCGAGCTCGCAAGTATCGGTTACGATAGTGTTAATCAGCGCGCGGTAATTATCGGGGGTTGGCAGGGAAGCGCCGGCAATAGCCGTAATGACGTTCTTAGTCTTTCGTTGGTGGCGGGCAGTGAGGCCTGGACACAGATAAAAAGTAACGACACGAATAACCAAGGGGTACTTCCTTTTTCAAATGCTTGTGCGGCGGTTGATACAAACCGTAATATACTAGCTATCACAAACTTGTATGGATATGACGCTACCGACAAGTATGTCTACGCATTCAACCTTGGCGATACCTCGACGACTGCATCGGTGTATAGTTTAGCAGTGGCCGATTATTTCCGGGCCCGCGACGCACCCGCATTTGTGCACAATACTAGTCGTGATGAACTCCTATTGATTAACGGCTATAGTGCGATGGATGATGATGCCACCATTGCAAATGGCGAGCATGTCTCTGAGATCTGGGCATATAGCCAAACTAACCAAACCTGGCGCAATGCCGCTAAAGGTCCATTCTTAATGACCCAATCCGAAGGTGGCTTGGCAGTGTATGATTCGGCGAACGACCGCGTCATATTCTTTGGAGGGTTGCGTGGGTCGTCGCAAATGAGTAATGATGTATGGCAGTTAAAGGCAGACGCGTACGGGATGTATAAAGCGACAAAACTATCGCCGTCAGGCTCGCTGCCCCCACAACGGTGGCTGATGGCTGGATGCTATGACGCTGCAAACCATCGCATGGTGATATGGGGCGGGCAGAATGCCTCGACTATTCTTAATGATACCTGGGCACTCGACCTAACGAGCGGAAGCGAGGCCTGGACGCAGCTCACTCCTACCGGCACGGCTCCTACGGCTGTTTGGCAGTCGGCCTACGTGTACGACTCGGTCAACAAGCGGCTCTATACGCACGGTGGCTACACTGGCGCAAGTTATTCAACTCAACTATTTTATCTCGATCTCAGCACAACAAACGGCGCCTGGGTAAATACGAGTGTAACGGGTGGATTGGCAGTTCGTGGTGCTGTCATGCGGTACGATAGCACCAATCAGCGACTAATTTGTTTCGGTGGCTATGACGGCACCTCGGTTAACAACACCGTTCGCTACACGAGCACTGCCTCATTTACATCGTGGACAACCCAGGCTACCACCAATACGCCAGCGGCACGGCGTAGTGCTGGAACGGGCATGATAAACAACTCATTCGTCGTGACCTGTGGCCGGCCAGTGAGCGGCACCTGGTTTAATGACGTGCAAGAGCTCGATGTAAGTCTTACACCCGCATCGTGGGCATGGAAAACCAGAACTCCCAAGATTTACCAGCCGGTGGCGTTAGGTCTCACTGGGCTTGCTCAAGATAACTTCCACTGGCGCTCGTGGCTAGCGGCTGGCGCAGCGATAAGTCCTGCTTCTTCGTTCGGTAGTAATAGCGAGACTTCAATTGACTTTGTTATTGGCACCGATCATTCTGGGCAAGTAAGGGTGTACAACGGAACGAGCTGGGTATGGAAGCCTATAAAAACGTGGACCGGCTCAGCATGGACAACGAAGACATTGCGCCACTGGAATGGTTCGACATGGGTGCCATACACGGCTGTCGGCTCTTCGCCAGTCGCAATCGATGCTATCGGGCCGAGCACAACGGGCGCGGTCATAAACGGCAATACAACGCTGTCGTGGTCCCATACATGCTCCGGAACAAACCGCTATTTGGTTGTCGGTATTGCTGTGGGCGGTGGCCAAACCACCTGGAATACGACGGCTACCTGCAATAGCGTTGCTATGACATCACTCGGAAGACAGCAATCTAACAACCAGAGCGATGGCTATGTCGAACTATTCGGGATTATTCCTCCAACCGGATCATGTGCTATCGTCGTTACCTGTAATAATAGTGGCATACCATTGATTGGTGGATCTATCAGTGCAACAGGGGTCGACCAAACGACGCCAACGCGAAACATCACGCCGGCCTACGGAAACGGTACAAGCATTCAAACAACGGTAACGGGTACAACTAACGATTTGTTTATTGACGCAGCCTGCTGTGGCTCCGATATCGGGACCTCGCTCAAAACGCTTCAAATACAAAAGAATTACAATACCAGCACAGGCGGCGGTAATTTCTCTATGTCAACTGCGCCAGGTGCCACATCTGCGACGATGGGCTACTCTTGTTCAAGTGACTGGTGGGGGATTATTGGCATCTCACTGCGAGCATTAGGGACATAGTACAGTTTTCGTGCCCAGATTCGTATATTTTCAACTCGATTCTGCTATCATACATATACCACATGCCGTCCGTTGAACAGTCCGCTACGATATTCGAAAATACTGACACTGACCAGGATGATTTTGACGAGTTGCAAGCACAAGACGACATGCTCCTCGATAGGCTTATGGTCGCCAATGCCAAAGGAGGCGAGTTCATCTCTCCTCTCACAGGTATCTGTTTTGCAAACGAGGTACTGGCGACGATTGCGCAGCTCGATTACTCTGCTGATCAGCTGGCACTGCTCGAAACCCACCTCGAGGCCATGCAGACGGTAGATATTCCACTTGTTACCGGGCACACAATCACCATCGATGGCATCGAGTATCCCGTATCGCTCTTGGGTGCGACCGAGCTTGCCGACGATGGCGCTAATCACGGCGAAATGTCGAAAATGTTCTATTTGCGCGATCACATACAAGCTGTATATTCGCTGATGGAATTGTATCTCCAGGACCCAGAGCGATACCACAAAGAGGGTGAACTTGCGCGCCATATGTTGTTTAGCGTTATGCATTGCCTTTCGACGCCTGCGCAACTGGGGCGATTTGAGCATGTAATTGCTGCAGGATCAGCGGCAACCCAAGAAGAGTGGCCGCACATCTCGCTATGGTTTGATGACTTGCATGGTGAAGGTCCGAACGGCTGGCGCAACAAGCAAGATACGCTCCAAATGTTGACACATCTTGCCCTTGACGCACTCGATCGTGGGTTTATTTGCGAGGCTGATCTCAGTCGCTCGCATAAACAATTCCTTGGCTCGGTCGTGCCGCTGCTCGCTGCCGTTGGTTTCCCGAACTACGAAACTTCAGGGTCGTGGGAGGAAGTCGCTGCAAGTCGCACTTCTGTATTAGCAATCGAAACTGCCATCCTGCATAAAATTTCCACCATGGCGGCAGCTGGTAAAAACACGGATTTCTTATCTGAAACCTACGACCAATCGGGTATACAAATTACTACTGGCCGTACATTCCAAAGCCAAGTCGAGTATATGCTCGACCGTGGGCTTCACGAGGTCGGGCGTCGCCTACCATTTGAATCGCCCGATTACGACAAGGATTCTGTAAAATATCGAGAAGGTGATGCTGCGCTAACGTACGTACTTATGTACGGGCTACCACAGATGCTCGCGGCTAAAAATATTCCTATCGGAAAAGACCAACAAACGTTATCAGAGTATGAAATTGAAGATCTCATACTTACTCAAATTGAGAAGCTAATAGATCCCGGCACGGGCGGGGTTCGGCGCTATAAAGGCGATTCCTATCAACGCCTTAACTTCCATACAGGCATTGTACAGAGAATTGTCGGTGCTATTAAAGCGCGGGTTAAAAGGGAGGCTACGGAAGTGGGCGGGGAGGTCAACCTCGAGGACAAACAGATGCTCCGGGATCTTCTTACGCCAGAGGGGCCAGAGGCAAGCTGGGTTCACCCGCTCGGCCAATTGTCTTCATGGGCGGCCAAGCGCTATCTCGAGGCGATACAAAAGGGTGACGATCTCGGTGCCGAAAGATACCGTCAGTTGAGCGTTCGCTATCTTAACTACAATTTATCCAACGTTACCGGTGATGGCAGTTGGAATACGGCACTCGATGCTGACGGCACCTACCAGATACGACCGATAAAGCCCTATCGGGTGCCTGAGTGCCTTATTACCTACAAGTCCGCAGATGGCAGGACATGCACTGTCGCCTCGCCGCATACTCCGCTCAACTGGGGTAGTGTCATGCTAAAGCTTTCTGTAGGCCTCTTAAGCACGGCGACCAAACAATCTCAGTACACGCCCTAGATCTCTTTTTAATGAGGCGTTTGCTGCCTGTGACAAATATCACATACCTTGCTAGCGAAAAATACTAGGGTGAGTGTATGATTCAACCTCTGAGTACCACCACTGAAAAATTCTATAAGTATGTTGGCAAACCCATTCTCTTTAAGATTGCACCCGACACGGTACATCAAGCGCTTGTGCGCACTGGGGCAGCGCTGCAGCATAGCAGAGTATTTCGAAAAGCAATACAAACGAGTTGGTCCTACAGCGATACAGCACTGCTAAGTCAGACTATCCATGGTATAACATTCAATAACCCTGTCGGCCTCTCTGCTGGGTTTGATAAAAACTTTAGGCTCCCACTGCTCATGAAATCGATTGGATTCGGGTTTATGGAGGGCGGGTCGGTGACTTTCGAACCATGTGAAGGCAATCCAAAACCATGGTTTTACCGGCTGCCGGCCTCGAAGTCACTCGTAGTTCATGCGGGTCTCGCAAACGATGGGGTCGCGGTGATTGTGCGACGGATCCAAAAATACAATGCGGCGTTACTCGCAGATTTCCCACTTAACATCTCTGTCGCCAAAACAAATTCACCTCACACTTGCTCGGATGCTGAGGCTGTTGCAGATTATATTGGCAGTCTTCGTTACATTAAGCAATCGGCCGGGGGCAGTATGGTCACACTGAATATCTCCTGCCCGAATACCTACGGCGGCGAACCATTTACGACACCCGCTCGTCTCGAGCTCTTGCTTGCATCTGTAGATAGACTTCACCTGAGGCAGCCTGTTTTTATAAAGATGCCAAGTCATCTTTCGTGGCATGAATTTCACGGGCTCCTACAAGTCATTGCGCGTCATCATGTTGATGGGCTGACGATAGGTAATCTTGCTAAAGACAGGTCAAAAGTAGTGCTGAAAGATCCACTTCCAAATCATATTCAAGGCGGCCTCAGCGGCAAGCCGACGCAAAAGGCAACCAATGACCTTATTCGAAAAACACGCCTTACATACGGCGATCGTTTCATCATCGTAGGCGTCGGTGGTATTTTTACCGCAGAAGATGCGTATGAAAAAATCCGACTTGGTGCTAACCTCGTCGAACTAATCACCGGGATGATATTTGAAGGCCCTCAATGTATTGGCCGGATAAACAAAGGTATTGCGACAATGCTTGAGCGAGATGGCTATAAAAATGTCGCGGATGCCGTAGGAACAATGATTTAAATCCGTGACAATTATCACAGGCGCTGAATGTTCTGAAGGCTACAATACTAGTGCTACACAAGTGGGGGTGGAGCAAAAATAATACGAGAATACGATGGGGGTATCCTTATCCATGGAAAAGCAAACCGTGAAAGAAATAACAGATCTAAATGATAGTCCAGCCGTAAAAAAGTATCAGCAGCACCTGGGCTGGGCGCAAAAACGCGATGGTCGCATGGTCTCATTCGAGTTTGGAAAGATTGTAGGGGCAATCGCTAAAGCTTTGTACGAAACAGGGGAAGGGACGCTTGAGGAAGCGGTTGTAATCGCGCACCGGGTAACTGGAGAACTCGTAAAGGATGCAAAAAAATATAAAAATTTCATTCCTAATGTCGAGGCGATCCAAGATGAGGTCGAGCATCAACTAATGCTTTCTGATTATACGGTGACGGCTAAGGCGTTCATTTTATACCGAGAGGAGCGCGCACGTGCGCGAAAACTCGAAGAGAGAATAACTCAAGATGTACGCAATAAGGTGGCAGAGAGTGCTACATATTTCGCTTCATCCTATCAGGAATTTATCTTTTATCAGTTCTATGCACGCTGGCGTGATGATTTGGGGCGTCGTGAGACATGGCATGAAGCAATCGATCGTTTTATGGATTATATGCGCGAGCGGCTTGGGAATTCATTGTCTGATGCTGAATACTCCGAAGTCCGTAGTGCGATTTTAAACCGCGAAATTTGTCCATCTATGCGATTATTATGGTCGGCAGGGGACGCATGTCGCGCGACGAATGTTTGCGCTTACAACTGCGCATATATCGCTCCTACTTCCTGGCGCGACTTATCGGAAATTATGTATGTTTCGATGTGCGGGGCGGGTTGCGGCTTTGCGGCGGAACCAGATAATGTCGAGCAATTCCCACAAATTCAAAAGCAGACAGGCAAGAAACAAGCGACGATCGTCGTCGAAGATAGTAAAGAGGGATGGTGCGAAGCCTATACAGCAGCATGCGAAATATGGTCGGGCGGATATGATGTAGAAATCGACTACTCGAAATTACGTCCGGCCGGAGCACGACTGCACACTATGGGGGGACGTTCGTCTGGCCCAGAGCCCCTGCGCGAGCTCATGAATTTTACGAGGCATAAAATACTTGCCCATCAAGGCCGCCGGCTTAGCACACTCGACTTACATGACATCATCTGTCAGATAGGGTTGATAGTTGTCGCAGGAGGTGTCCGTCGGTCGGCGCTGATTTCCCTGTCTTCACTCGACGATCAGGCGATGCGCGATGCTAAAAAGGGAACCTTTTGGCAATCAGAAGGTCAGCGCTCGATGGCAAACAACTCGGCCGTTTATGAGGCCAAGCCGACTGCCGCTGAATTCCTCGAGGAGTGGACGGCTCTCGTTTCCTCTGGCACGGGTGAGCGTGGGGTATTTAACAGAGGGGGAATGGAGTCGCAAGTGCCACTGCGACGCTGGAAGAAGATTAAAGACATACCACAGATGGGGGTTAATCCTTGTGGTGAGATCTACCTTCGCCCAAAACAATTCTGTAACTTAACTTCTATCGTCATTCGGCCAACAGACGACATGGGTGCCTTGAAGCGCAAGATGCGCCTCGCCACCATACTCGGGACCTACCAAGCGACATTACTCGAATTCGGCTACTTAGAAAAAACATGGAGCGAAAACTGTGAAGCCGAGCAGCTCCTAGGAGTTTCAATGACTGGCTATTACGATAATAAAATGATCCGTAATGACGCCAATCTTGAAGCGCTTCGGACTGAAGCAATCGAAACCAATAAAATGTATGCTAAAAAACTTGGCGCCAAACCATCAACTGCAATTACATGCGTTAAGCCTCATGGTAACTCGGGGCAATTGCTGGGTGTTGGATCGGGAATGCATCCGTGGTTTGCTAAATACTATATCCGCCGCGTGCGTATTAGTGTGAATGATCCACTTCTCAAGCTTGCTGAGGATCAAGGCATACCTATCCAGCCAGAAGTGGGATATTCCACAGCAACAGCGACAACTATGGTGCTTGAATTTCCAATTAAAGCCCCCGAGGGTGCAACTGTCGCGGGTGATGTATCAGCATTACAAATGCTAGAAGAATGGAAGCGTCTTAAAACACATTTCACTGAACATAACCCATCTGTGACAATTTATGTTAGCGACGACGAGTGGGTTAGGGTTGCTAATTTCGTATACGAAAATTGGGATATTGTCGGCGGCCTTTCATTTCTGCCAAGGAATGACCATGTATATCAGTTGGCGCCATACGAAGAAATTACGGCGGAGGAATACGAAAAACGAACTAAAGCATTGGGCAAGCTCGATTTCTCAAGACTCGTAATTTATGAACAGCAAGATCAAACAACGGGCGCAAAAGAGCTAGCATGCGCAGGTGGTATGTGTGAACTGTAGCCCTGGGCTACAGTTCATCCCCAATCATAGTTTCAAGCTTATTGGTGTCGGCTATCGTCATACCGCCTGGCTGCACCGTAACAAGGCCAGCTTCTCGAAGCTCGCCCATAGCGCGGCTTATCGTCTCGCGCGACATGCCTGAGCGTTTTGCGAGGTCGGTAACGGTAAGCCCAACAAACACGCTTCCATCCGTCGTTCTCTCGCCAAAGCGTGCGGCAATGTTCAGCAGTTCAAAAATAAGTCTACTTCGAGTTTTTCCACCCATAAGATGTGCTGTGCGGCGTAGTAGTCCGTCGGTGCCTAAATATACACGGCGCAGTAAATCAAATGTCACGTCTGGGTTTTCTTTGAGGAAATCAACAACATCACCAGCGGGCGCCTGGCGAAGAACTAAAGGTGAGGCTGACTCGAAAAAGTAATCATTGTGGACATTATTAAGTGCTAGTGACATCGGGAAAAACGCGCCAGGTTTAAAGGCGTTTACAACAACCTCGTTGCCAGCAGATGAAATATCATATTCAACTACCTGGCCTTCTATCAGGTAGTATACATCTAAAGGTGTTTCGTGTGCGCGAATAAGAATGTCACCTTTTTTAAAGTGCTTTAACGGATAAGATGCAAAAAATCTCTCAACTTTTTTCTTAACCTCGGTATCCATATCATCCACTATAATCCCCGTGCAATGTACAAGCAATGCTGTAGGCTGAATATCTTTATAAGGCCGTTTTTTTATGGACATTCCTTAAAACCTTTAGTTGGCTTTGAAGCATCTTCATTTCTGTTTGGTGAATGAAATGAAGAAGTGATGTGTCGTTGCCCTTTGCGCTAGCTAGCTGTTTTTTTAGATGCAGATAGCGGTCGCGGAGAAGCTTATATTCATTTTCATCCGTTAGGTCATCGAGGCGTGTGTACTGTCGCATAATCAGTCCCTTACTCCATGAGTGTAAAGGCCGACGGGCGGGTGGATAGCTTTAACAACAGCTTGCGATCTAAGCGCGAGCCTTCCTATTGCAATGACGTGGTTTCCTATCCGCCTCAGCTTCTTTATAGCAACCTTTAGGCCCTTAACCTTTTTGTGCATGGCGGCAGTAGATGTCTGGATGCTACTCTCTCTTGAGTTTCCCGACTCGCTCGTCAGTGCAACAAGGAGATGGATGAACTTGTCTCGATGACTAAAAGGTGAACCATCCAAAAGCTCGGTATATAACGTCGCCAGCTCTTCCTGGACAGTCTCTTCGTTCGTAACAATCTCGGTGTCATCGTCATCAAGCTCAAGACCTGCTGCCATATCGGCAATAATTTCAACGAGTCCCTTTGCCGTCTCAGGCTCGTTCGACTCATCGATTCCAGCGGGCTGGCGCACGTCACTAAGCAATGAGTCAATCTCCATAATAGCCCTAGCGCTATCACTAGTTGTCGAGGCGGCCTCGTGAGCTACTTCTAACGGAGTGTTTTCTGTATTAAGACTGTCGTGCTCTTCGGGATGCTCGTTCGTATTGGTCGGCTCGTACTCAGCAGGTTTCTCATGTACCCGCGTGCCCTCATCTTCAACGCTTTGTAATCTCTCGCTGGCTTCTGTATCAGCTAAAGGAGCCTCCCACGATAGCTCATCCCGGACAGGGTCAACGTGCTCTGCCTCGAGGTTGGTTGAACGGGGCGGTATGGGCACGCCGCTAATATCTGCGCTTAATAGTTCTTTAGTCTTCATCGTCGGCTCGCTGAAAGGAGCGTGATTAATCACATATTTACGATCAACTTCTAAGACGTATGGCTTCATTGAGGCGGGCAAAGTACTGGCTGTATCGCTGCTCTGCACAGACGTTGGCTGCGATATTTCTAGTGCATGTTCTTTTTTCTCATCGTCCGCTAGTAGCCTACTAACAGGTTGAGCTTGTCGTGGCATAGCTTTGTCTGACGGTGCTTCATGCATGTCTACGCTCATCTTTGCAGGTGCTGCATTTCCTGCTGGCTCAGCATGAATCTGTGGAATATAACTTTGAGTTTCGTCAATCGTATACGCATGTTCATCGTAGGCCACGCTCTCTACTTGTGGCACGAGGGTAAGCATAGGCTCGATAGCATAGACGCTTTCTTGCTTGGTTACAGTCTCGGGCACAGATTGCCCCGCCAAAAATTCGTACACCTCTGCTATTACTTCATCGGCACTTTCTTCTGTCATCGGCCGATAATAATTATTAAGTGCCGTCGACAAGGATACCTCAGCGCCTCCCATCCATTGGCACGGAGCAACCACGTCCGCGTTATCCATAACAATAGGCAATAATATACCGTCCAACTTAGGGAAGAGGAGTTCTTCAGTTTTGATTTGATCAAACTGTTCAAATTGTACTTCCGTTTCTGGTGCGTCCGGAAATCTCGTCAAAACTTCAGTCACCTACTCCTCCTCCTAAGTTTGGTTCATTTGAACAGTAGCTTTTTTGGGATAGCCCAAAAAAAGTATAGGCATCCGCGTGTGGTTTTGGCCGTGATTTATATCACAGCGAAGTAAAAAGTATTGAATTAATTATAAAGAGTGAGGTTATCCGGATACCCTCCGAGGAGCGTATACTATAAGAAAGAGGAGGAACTATGAAAAGATATGATAAGAACATCCACATTGTCGACCACGGACCGTCTGGATTTATATTCTTCGTCGCCTATGTCGGGGCGGCAATCTACTTTGTTCAGCAGGCATCAGGATTCTGGACGGTAATCCTCGCATTACTTAAAGCCGCGGTCTGGCCGGCATATGCGCTATACCATGTGCTACAGCTTTTGCATGCGTAAGCATAAAAGTTAACTATTTTCCTAGCAGTAGCATACAAGCAATCGTCACCATGTTGTCTTCGCGTACTCGCCAATCACTAGAACGTCGCATCAGGAACGGGGCGATAGTCGTGCACGGCTCAAAACAGCTTGGGCTTGAGTCTATTAAGCCATTTGCGCCTTCGACCATTGCGCTCGATGCGAATCATCGACGAATCACCCAAAAACCACAGGTGTATGCATCGCGTAGCATCGATCTTGGCGCGTTCTGTGCCACAACTTGGAGCCGTGATGGCTGGTCGGGCTGGCTCACCTACGATGCGAAGCCCGAATCTATTTACGAGTTCTTCGCGGGCCCGTACGTGTTGCGAGAGGCATGCTTCGCGGTCGGTGCACTATATGTCGCGCAGAAGGTCCGATTCGAAGAAAGCAAGGCTATCTCGGGCGAGTATATTGCGAGGGAAGAAGTGCCGGTAGAAGAGGAATACCCGGTAGACTTCGACGACATTCATCAGTACGTCTACCGTTCAGTGTATATGGCGTACAATCGTAGGCGTGCAGAGCAGGCAAAAAAGCCAGCGGTTCCACTCGATGTTGATCGGCTGCTCCAAATGGATCCAAAAAACGATCCGCGGCTTAGGCTATCGCCAGACCTTGCGGACAATTGGTATGAACATAATGCTTTCTTTAATTAACAACCAGAGGCGGCATCTACGCTGTGATTTTAGTCACGGCAAACGCGATTTATAAAACATATAATTATTCTTATGGTTATTCAAACACAAGCTACGCTCGGCCTTCGCAATACAGGCCGCACAGAGTACAATAAACATAAGAAGTATTATGATGAGAGACGACGCCTATCTGCTTACCGTTAATGCCGGATCTTCGAGCGTGAAGTTCGCGCTTTTTGGTGCTAACAACCTAACGAACGAAGTGCTCCAGGCATCAATTGAAAATATTGGGCAGGATACATCCCGCATGATAATAAATGGTGCAGTAACGCCTGTAGATGCGCCGACTCATAGTGTTGCAGCCAGCCTGCTTGCTGACGCAGTGTCAAAGGAAGTGCCTACAAAGCATATCGCTGCCGTCGGGCATCGCATTGTTCATGGTGGGTCAAAGTACTACAAGCCGCAGTTAGTTACACCGCAGCTACTCAAGGACTTACGCGAGCTCACGGCTTTTGATCCCGAACACCTGCCGGCTCAGCTTTCACTTATCGAGACACTATCGCGGCAGCTCGTAGGTGTGCCACAGGTAGTGTGCTTCGATACGGCATTCCATCACGATTTGCCAGCACCCGCTCGATTACTTCCAATTCCTCGGCACTTTGCCGATGAAGGCATTCGCAAATATGGATTCCATGGCCTATCTTACGAGTTCATCGTTACAGAGTTGCGACGAGTCGAAGGTGATATTGCAGCAGGCGGTAAAGTTATTATTGCCCATCTAGGGAGCGGGGCGAGCCTCGTCGCGCTAAAGGACGGCAAGTCCGTCGACACCACGATGGGCATGACACCAGCATCGGGCATACCTATGAGCACACGCTCCGGAGATCTTGACCCTGGCCTTGTACTATATTTACAGCGTAATCACGGCTACACTCCAGATAAGTTTAATCATATGGTGAATTTTGAATCAGGACTTCTCGGGGTTTCAGAAACGAGTGCAGATATGAAAAGACTTCTTGAAATTGAGAACAGCGATGCGCGCGCCAAAGAGGCAATTGAACTATTTTGCTACCAGGTCAAGAAAAGCATCGGGGCGCTCGCGGCAAGCATCGGCGGGATTAGTACGTTAGTATTCACGGGTGGCATGGGCGAAAATGCTCCAAGGATTCGGGCTAAGATATGCGAAGGGCTTGAGTTCCTGGGCGTAATCCTTGATCCAGAGCAAAACGAAGAAGGTGTACGTCTGATATCCGCACCCGCAAGCCAGGCTGGCGTACATGTTATCCACACAAACGAAGCAGTGACAATAGCGCGGCAAACTTCAGAAATAGTAAGTAGTAAATAAGGTAATGGCAGATGAATACAGCAGATAATACCCCTCTAGATGAAACAGCACTCCATGCGATTGATGCATACTGGAGGGCAACAAATTATTTATCAGTAGGCCAGATTTACCTGTGTGATAACCCGCTCCTGAGAAAACCTTTACAGCAAGAGCACGTGAAAAAGCTGCTACTCGGTCACTGGGGAACGACACCAGGTCAAAACTTTATCTATACTCACCTTAACCGCGCTATTAAAAACCACGATCTTAATATGGTATATATATCGGGTCCCGGGCACGGCGGCCCTGCACTTGTCGGCAACGTATATCTAGAAGGAACATTCAGTGAGTATTACCCAAATGTCCCAGAGAACGAGGCAGGCCTCAAGAAGCTCTTTCAGATGTTCTCGTTCCCCGGCGGACTCTCAAGCCATGTTTCACCACAGGTGCCAGGCTCCATTCACGAGGGCGGGGAGCTTGGGTATTCATTAAGCCATGCTTTCGGTGCCATTTTGGATAACCCTGATCTTATCACTGCTTGTATCGTCGGTGACGGCGAGGCCGAGACTGGTCCGCTTGCGACCGCTTGGCATTCAAATAAATTTATTAACCCAAAAACCGATGGGGCGGTGTTGCCGATCCTTCATCTTAATGGGTACAAAATCAGCAACCCGACAATTCTTGCGCGTATCGAGCACGAGGAGCTCGACCAACTGCTACGTGGCTACGGCTGGACGCCATACTTTGTTGAGGGCGACGATCCTATGGTCATGCATCAGTTAATGGCGGCGAAGCTTGACGATGCAGTAAATGAAATCAAACGGATTCAGAGTGCAGCACGCGAAAATAATGATACGACGCGTCCGCGCTGGCCGATGATTGTGCTCAACTCACCAAAGGGCTGGACGGGTCCAAAAGAGATTGATGGCAAGCAAATCGAAGGCAACTTCAGGTCGCACCAAGTGCCACTTGCGGTCGACGCGGCTCATCCTGATAATGTTGCAGTACTCGAGCAGTGGCTCAAGAGCTATCGCCCAGAGGAGCTATTCGATGAGCAAGGCGCATTGCTGCCGGAGCTAAGAGCACTCGCACCAACAGGTAATCGACGTATGGGTGCTAATCCGCACGCTAATGGCGGCGGTTTCATTCGTGAGCTTATGCTGCCGGACTTCCGCGACTATGGTGTTGACGTTGAGTACCGTGGAATTGTTAATGAAGGTAACGTGCACGCGGTCGGTCCATATTTGCGTGACGTCGTTAAATACAACCAGACCCACCGTAATTTTAGGATTTTTGGTCCAGATGAGCTTGTGTCAAACCGCATGGAGGCAGTTCTTGAGGTAACTAACCGGCAATGGTCTGCGCGCGTTCGCCCGAACGATGAAAACCTAGCGACAGATGGCATGGTGCTCGACTCTATGCTCAGCGAGCACCAAGCCGAAGGCTGGCTAGAGGGCTATTTGCTGACAGGTCGGCATGGCTTGCTGCATAGTTACGAGGCGTTCATCCGCATTATTGACTCAATGGTAAATCAACACGCTAAATGGCTGAAAATGTCGAGTGAGTTACCGTGGCGACACCAAATTGCATCGCTTAACTTCTTGCTCACATCCCACGTATGGCGCCAAGACCACAATGGATTTACTCACCAGGACCCAGGTTTTATTGACCACTTACTCAATAAAAAGGCCTCGGTTGTTCGTATATACCTGCCGCCAGATGCCAACACGTTACTATCGACTATGGACCACTGTCTACGCAGCCGTAATTACATCAACCTTACGATTACCGGCAAACATGATAGCCCGCAGTGGCTTTCAATGGACGAAGCAGTCGAGCACTGTAGCAGGGGAATCGGCGTCTGGGATTGGGCGAGTAGCGACCAAGGTGGCGAGCCAGACGTTGTTCTGGCATGTGCTGGCGATGTGCCAACACTTGAGGTGCTTGCCGCGACATCGATTCTTCGACAATACCTACCAGATCTCAAAGTTCGGGTCGTGAATGTCGTCGACCTAATGCGGCTCGAATCCGACACCGAGCATTCGCACGGCTTAAGCGATCCAGAATACGACGAATTATTTACAAAAGATAAAGAAATCGTCTTTGCATTTCACGGGTACCCTTGGGTAATTCATCGCTTAACATATCGTCGTACCAACCGCAATATGCACGTCCGGGGCTACAAAGAGGAAGGTACAATCACGACCGCATTCGACATGACAGTACAGAATGATATGGACCGGTTCCACCTGGTAATCGATGTAATTGACCGTCTTGATCTAGACAGTGACGAAGCGATTCAGTTAAAGGAGCTCATGCAGACTAAGCTTATAGAACATCGCGACTATATTCGGATTCACGGCATTGATATGCCTGAAATAAGCGGCTGGAAGTGGGGAAGTTGATGTATCTCTAATCCACAGAAAATGACGACCAGCACACTCATCTGAAAGCACTAATTTATGGTGTAGTAACCGTTTTTCATTCTCTAGTTTTATAGCAAAGCGAAACCCCGCCTGGTACCCGGAGGCGCCAGACAGGGTGACGCTTCGACGGGGTGAGGCGGGGTGGTGTTGTCAGCTCGGCATCGGGCGCATCTGGGTGATGCGGCACTCGTCGCCGATGACCCGGATCATCTCGTCCTCGCGGTCGAGCTCGATCGACTTGACCGGGAACAGCACGTACCCGGCATCGTCGGTTGTCTCCAGGCGCTCGTAGATCGCGACCATGAGGTCGTGGCAGTCCTCGGGCAGGCCGCTCATGTAGACGCGGATCCTCCCACCGGCGGGCCAGAAGTACTGGCTGGGGCCGACCGTCATCCTGACGTTCGTGGCGCCGAGGCGCTCGGCGATGACGTGCTTGACGGCCTCGTCGGCTGACGTGTAGGCGATCGACTCGCGGGCGTTGCTGACCTTGGGTGTGATGTCAACTGCCGAAGGGTGGGACATGTACGTGCTCCAGATTCTACTCGGTGGCTGTAACTTATTTATTCTACAATCTATGTATAGATAGGTCAAGTGTCTGCAGGAAACCATGTTAAGGTATTGCGTTTATACGATATTTCTTGTATAATTAATACCAATCACTCGTATGAGTGAAGCATCCGTTGGAGGCTTCTTGTGGGTAGCAAACAGAGCAGAGTAAAACTATGCCTTGTTTGCCACTCGCAAGAGGACCCGCGACGTCAAGGACCGTACGACTACGGACCTGTAATTGACAAGTGGATCACGGCACCGACTCAAGGAGACCGGCGATGACCGCGTTCACCGCAAGCTGCCCCGCCCCCGTCGCAGACGACACGCCCCAGGCGTTCGACAAGACCGACCGGGACCGCGCGCAGCTCGTCATGAACCAGCTCGCGACCTACCTGGGCACCGCCTTCCGGGTGGTGTGCAGCAAGCGCGGGGCCGAGGGACACCTGGTGTTCCACGTGCAGGACATCCGGAGCATGCAGACGGCCACCATCGACCCGATGGGCACCCTGACGATGGGCAACATCTACCAGCCGCACCTGCGGCCGGCCGAGATGATGCTCGACGACAAGGGCCTGACGGTCTGGGCACTCCGCGAGCTGGCCGGCGTCTTCATGCGCCAGCTCACCCCGGACAACACCCCCGAGCACCTGCACGGGGAGCTGTTCGACCCCGAGGAGTTGCTCGCGCAGCAGAGCTGGGTCCCGTTCGGCCCGAACCCGCACGCGCTCCTGCACGTCCGCGTGCAGGACTGATCCAACGGATGCTGACCTGAGCCACGCGCGCTCCAGGTCTGGCGCGGAGGAGTTCCGCCGGTCGCCGACAGTAACATGTCTGGCACCGGCGGGCTCCTCCCGCTCGCATCCCGATACGCACAATAGACTCATCTTGAGTCTTATTTTATTGCCCTGCTTTTGATGTAAACTGCTAGACTATAATCATGAATATCTATATTTCTCATTCTGGCGCTTATGACTATGAAAATGATCTATATAAGCCTCTCAAAGAATCAGAGCTCGCTAAAACGCATCATTTCTTCTTGCCACACGAGCCCGAGAATCTAGACACGGATGCCAAAACAGAACTGAAGCATACGGATATATTGGTAGCTGAAAGCTCTCTTCCTTCAACAGGCCAAGGTATCGAGCTTGCCCAGGCAGAAGCAGCAGGCGTGCCGGTTGTTTGTTTTTACAAAACCGGCTCTAAACCATCCAGCTCCCTACGCTTCATAACAAATGAGGTCATTGAGTACAAAGATATGGATGATTTTTTTGTAAAGCTTACTGCACGCCTGACATAGCCTATTGTAGATAGAAATAACCACCAATTGCGGTGGTTATTTTATAATGATTTCGGATTATGCAATCCGTCCGGGTGGAAGAGGTATGCCGGCGGCAGGGCCGCAAGCGTCGTGCTCGCGACCCTGCCAGGAACGGCAGGCGGATCAAACGGTGACATCCTCGATGGTGTAGACGTCGACATCGTTGTCGGTGGTCTTGAAGCGCGGCAGCGACGTGCCGCGCTCGGCCATCTGGATCGTGCGCATGGTCTTGGTGACGATCATGTGGATGATCACGCGAATGTCGCCGCTGTCCTGCGGCAGCAGATCACCTGCATGCGCGAAGAGGTCGAACAGTGTCGAGCCGCTGCGCACGCAGGTGAGTCCGTGGGTTACGGCGTAGTCGGCGACCGAGGCCGCGAAGGCGCCCGCCTCGACTGAGTCGAGCAGATGGGCACTGTGCGCCTCGATGGTGAGGCGGCCCTCGTCGCGGCGGACGACGCCCGTCACCTTGCAGATGCGCGGCTCCGATGCCTGGCCGACGCCGACCGTGGTACCGGCCGTGGCGGTGTCACTCATATCAAACCTGCTTCCCGCTCATCCTATGAGCGTTGCGGACGGATTGCGGTTCCCACAGATGAAATCGTTGGGAATTAAATATATTATAGCATAAGTTAGCCGAGATAGCCAGGGCTCATTAAGACAAAAATGAAGGCTTAATAGAGGTCACTGTACGTTCTATTGACACAAAATACTGAGTGCTATATATTTAACCATATGGTTGAACAAGCATTACAACTCGATACAATTTTTCACTCACTCGCTGATCCCATCCGGAGGGATATACTGCACCGCGTCATGGAATGCGAGCTGTCAGTCGGTGAATTAGTCGAAAAATACGAGGTGAGTTTTGCAGCCATCTCCAAACACCTAAAGGTTTTGGAGAAAGCGAACTTGATTCACAAACGCAAGGAGGGCCAAAAATATATGGTGACACTCGCGCCAGAAGCGCTAGCCGAAGCCGACAAATATTTGGAACAATATCGCCAAATGTGGGAAAGCCGCTACGACAAATTAGAAACAATATTAAAGGAGGGCCAATATGGAAAAGACTAAAGTAGTAAAAGATCTCGAAGCAAAAACGCTAACAATAGAGCGTGAAATTAACGCACCAAAGCAAAAGGTCTGGGGCGCATATGCCGACAAAGATATATTTGCACAGTGGTGGGGACCAGAAGGCTGGGAAACAACAGTCAAAGAGTTCGATTTCAGGCCGGGTGGCCACAACCTATACGCGATGAAGTGCGTCGATCCTAAACAAGGGGATTTCTTCGGCCAAGAGTCATGGGCGGTGATGCGGTACCAGACAATGGACGAGCCAAACGGCTTTAGCTACAAAGACCTCTTCGCAAACCTTGACGGTACGCCAATGGAAAATATGCCAGTGGTTAATGTAGAAATTAAATTCATTGAGAAAGATGGCAAAACGACTGTTGCAACAACAATCCAAGCAAATGCTGCAGAGGAAATCGAAAAACTGCTTGCAATGGGCATGGTCGAAGGCATCTCGAGCACATTTGATCGTCTTGAAAAACTATTCGCATAAAACTTCAGGACTTAATTTAATAGATAAAACTGGCACTCTTGACAATTGAGTGCCAGTTTTGTTAACTAGAAACAGAAGCGGTTATAGCTTCTTCTTACGATAAATAACGAAAGGAGGAATATAATGGCAAATCTAATTAAGTTCGACCCCTTTGCGGAGCTAAACGCTCTACAGCGACAGTTCTTCGGAGACGACTGGCTTACGCCAGTTAAAGGCGGCACTATCCCAACTACGGATGTCTACACCAAGGGCGGAAAAGAGCTCATTGTTGAGGCTCACCTTCCTAACTTCAACCAAGAGGACATCGATATTCATGTGGACGACAGCGGCAGTGCTCTCGTAATTCAAGCTGAAAAGCACGAACGCGAAGAGGACAAGGATAAGAAATACGTCGTCCGCGAAAGCTCTAATAGCTTCTACCGTCGGATTGCGCTCCCGGAGCGTGCTGATGGCGATAGCGTCAAAGCGCATCTTGATGGCGGCGTGCTCAAAGTTGTTGTGCCGCTTAAGCCACTCCCAGAGCCTAAGAAGGTAGCGATTCAAAGTGGCAGTGACGCCAAGCAAAAGAAGCTAGCAGACAAGTAGCTTTTATGGCCAAGTGTGGGATTGAGTGTTAACGGAGGCTCAATCCCACGCGACAAGCCCTAACGCTTAAGGAGGGAGAGTGCCTATGAAGGAAGATTCTCCGTCTACTGGACGGAAGCTAGCATACCCGGCCGAGATCCAATCAGGTTTAGTTGAATCAAGTAATTTACCTGTCGCAGGGGAAGGGAACCGTGAGCTATGCCGCGTTCGAGCCTCGTGGCTCACGCAGCTTTTTCCTGATGAGCTCATTGTCCAAGAAAAGACGATTTCCATTATTCGAAATAGTCTCCTGGTTTCATTCGTGGAGACTATGCCAGTGCGAGATATTGGCCGCGTCGTGTATGTCGACGCGCCGTTTTTTGCTGGCATTCAAATTCTTGGAAAGAATGTCGCCCATGAATTAAACATTCATGGGCTTCCAAAAAATAAGGCACGGGAGGCAAGAGACATAATTGAGCAACTGCTCCTAGAGCAAACCGAAAGCGGAGATCAAATGCAATGGATCGGTTTTGGCCCACGTCATGTTGATAAGAGTTCCAATAACTGACCTCCAACAATGTAAGGTGAGCGCTATTTGTACATAAATAAATAGCTTTAGCCATCTAAATACCCGTCCTTCCTGAAGAAAGTCGGGTATTTATTTGATTAGGATGTTGTAGCTTTGCTATTGTAAATAACTTAATAATAAAGTATCTTGAATATAAAGATAAATTCATAAGGAGCAACTATGAAACAAATTCGTAAAAAACAAGGTATCTTTTTAAGCATCATGATCTTATTCTTGATCATCGGTGATTTGCAGATACCATATTATCTTGCTAACCCCGACGCATTGAAAACCGTCTATAGCAGTATTCCAGCGTGGTATCCAGCATACGCACTCCTTGGTCTTGCGAGCAACGTGGCAATCATTATCGGTATGTGGCGCATGAAAAAATGGTCAGCCTACCTACTGATCGCATATTTTGCTTCAAAATTCCTTGTCGATCTCATGTACGTGCTACCCGAAAAGCAAATGATGGTTTTCGTAACCACTGTTCTTGGCGGCATATTCTGGTTTTGGGCTGTCCGCCGAAAGTGGAGTATGTTTAACTAGCTAATGGCTATACTCTCACAGAGGGTATAGGCGCTGCATTGATGCCTTCTGTGGCTTGCAAACTACCTGCGAGTGATCGCTGAAGGCTCACGTCGACAATCGACAAAATCATATCATCATACGTTATGCCCGCGTTTAGGTTGAGGCACCGAAACAGGTAACCATGATTAGAAAGGCCGGGCATGAGGTTGGCTTCTATAAAACTCGGCATGCCCTGTGCATCAAGGCGCATATCAATTCGGCCGAAATCTCGTGAGCTGAGCGCTTTAAAGGCGGCGATAGCAAATGTGCCTACGGCAACTTTAAGGAGCGGGTCATCCAGGACGAGAACTTTTTCTAGATCCGCCTCCTTAACAGCGGAGCTCAGGAATCTATTACCTTGCGTGTCCGCAGGGGTTCTTATTTCAATCGGCATCGCAACCAGTTCGCCAGACACCGACTGCTTAATAACTGCAACGCTAAATTCGCGCCCCGCTAAATATTCTTCAATAAGTACGTCTGAGGCATATGTGTCATGAAGGGATGTGATTTTAGCTTGCAATTCAGCGTCGGTGTATACAACTGATTGTTCATCAATTCCACTACTACCGCCTCGGTTGGCAGGCTTTACGAAAAGAGGGAACGTTAAATTGTGTAAAAAACTCGGATTATTAATGCTCGAGATAAAATAGGCAGAACTTTGCAGCCCAGCGTCGAGTACTGTTTGCTTAGCAACGTGCTTATCAAGTTGTAAAGCCATGGCTTTCGCATCTGAACCTGTAGAGGCAATGCCATGACTATCTAAATATGCTGAAAGCCAAATCTTCGGGCTATCCTCGTAGCCGAGCGTAGGGTCAAGTAGTACAAACTTCATGCCTAGTATGACAAGATCAGGCTGTTTGGCAACTAACGCTTCGAGGTCAGCCACATTCTCAACGATAGTGATGGAAACTCTTGTGTAATGCTTGCGTAAAACATCTAAAATAGTCTGCCGTGAGCTTGCCGTCATGGCGCTGAGCTGGGGGTTGTTCGACCCAACAATCTCAATATGTTTATCGATTTTCATTGCTAGTATCCTCCTCAACAATGGCTGGTATTAAGAATACAGTCTCAAATATGTTTGTTTATTTGATATAAACCAGTGTGCTGTGATTTAGCGACGAAAGGAAATAAGTATTACCATAATTATATCGTATAATCCATAACTTAGCAAATTTTAGCTCGGTCTACCGCTGTTTAATACCGTAGTGCGTTATACTAATACCATGATCTCTCGATACGCACCACTTGGCATAGCCGAACAAGGCAGTCGATAGCATGCCGGATCCTTATGTGAATCTCACGCAACTCGGTTGGACTAAAGAGTTTTATGCAAAGTGGGAGACGCTTGAGCTTGTAGACATGCAGCCTGCACGTGTAGTTGCCGATTTTGGTACATCACTTAAGATAGCTATGCCAGAGACAATGACTGCTGTGCTATCGGGTAAACTAGCTCATTACGCAAGCCGCGAAGACGTGCCTAAGGTTGGCGACTGGGTTGCGGTGCGGCTATCCGACTTTGGCAATACAACGGTAGAGGCGCTCGTGCCGCGACGTAACGAAATAGCCCGCAAAGTTGCCGGCAAAAAGGTTGTTAAGCAGACGATTGCTGCGAATGTAGACGTCGCATTCGTGATATTGGCGCTTGATAATGACTTTAGCGTCGAGCGACTACAGCGATTTCTCTACCAGCTATCGATCGATGCCATTCGCCCAGTCATTGTTCTTAATAAGGCGGATAAATCAAATGACATCGACGGATATATTGAAAAGCTGAGTAGCTTCGAACTTCCAACCATCGTAACAACCGCCACGAAGGGTACGGGCGTCGACCAGATACTTTCCTATATACCTGCCGGCCAGACTGCCGTTCTTTTAGGCTCGTCCGGAGTAGGAAAATCAACCCTGACAAACCAGCTACTCGGCCGTGAAGCACAAGCTACCCAATCCGTACGCGAGTCAGACGCAACAGGTAAGCATACAACAGTACACCGTGAACTGTTCACATTGCCTGGCGGCGGGCTACTAATAGACACTCCTGGCATTCGTGAGCTGCAATTATGGGGAACCGAAGAGGATTTAGCTGAAAATTTTGACGATGTAGCGGCACTTGTTAGCACCTGTAAATACCGTACTTGCAGGCATCAGCACGAAGAAGGCTGTGCCGTGCAGGCCGCCCTCCAGAGCGGGGCGCTTAGCCGTAGTCACTACGCGAGCTATCTCAAAATGAAACAAGAGCTTGCGAGCCTAAAGACTAAGCAAATGGAGCTTGCCCGACTCAATAATCGGCGCACAAAAAGCAATCGCCAGCGACGCAGTGAAGACGACCGGACAGAGCTGGATTCGACTTTATAGAGTGTAAGGCCTAATCTCTAAGGATGCTAGAATAAAAATATGTCATTCCAAGCGTACTTAGATAACATCGAAAAGCAAACAGGTAAAACACCCAACGAATTTCTCGTCCTCGCAAAAGAGAAGGGCTTTAACACCGAAACGAAATCAGGCGAAATTGTCACCTGGCTAAAAGAAGATTTCAAACTCGGCCATGGTCACGCAATGGCGCTCGTTCACGTGATTAAAAAAGGCCCTGTAATCAGCGAAAAGCACGTCGGCAGCGACGGTGTCCACCGCGACGAAAGCAGTACGCTTCGTCTAGATGGCTTAAATAATAGGTAGCTTACTAATAAAAGGAGATAAGACTATGACAGGTAATAATAAAACAATCAAAATCGTCGATCGTGGATCATCTGGATTTGTATTATTTGTAGCGTATGTTGGTGCCGCGATCTACTTCATCCAAGAAGCATCTGGATTTTGGGCAGTAATCTTGGCCCTGCTTAAGGCTGCTGTCTGGCCAGCTTATGTGCTGTATCATGTGTTGCAGCTTCTTCATGCGTAGCCAGGTAACTTTGATACTGTCCGTCGAATCCTATATACTAAAAAGATGAGTATTAAGTCTAACGATATACTTATACGCATCAGTGATGTATCTAAAAAATACCGTCGGGGGCACGAATCGGTAGATGCGCTTCATAATATCTCGTTGGACATCTATAAAGGCGAATTACTCGCAATCGTCGGCCCCTCTGGGTCGGGTAAAACCACATTAACACACATCGTCGGCGGGCTTATTACGCCAGATACCGGCACGGTAGAGGTGCAGGGCAAGGCACTAAAAGGCCGCCGCGATAAGCAACTTTCTAGTTTTCGTAACAGCGAGGTTGGCTTTGTATTCCAAAACTTCAGCCTTATACCGTATTACACTGTGCTCGAAAACGTCACGATACCACTGGTAGTGGCAAAGATGTCGCCACACGAGCGCCGCGAACTCGCCAAAGAATACCTCAAACTCGTCGGCCTCGAAACCAAGATTCATCAACGAGCTAACGAACTATCTGGTGGCGAGCGGCAGCGTGTAGCGATTGCCCGTGCGCTCGTGAATCGCCCGAAGATCATTATTGCCGACGAGCCAACAGGCAGCCTCGATTCAGCCCGCGGTAACGAAATCATGTCTATGCTCGAAACGCTCAGTCACAAACGTGGTATTACGGTGCTGATGGTAACGCACGACCCTAAGCTCGCAGCACGCGCCGACCGTAGTATTCATATACAAGACGGGCACATGGTAAAGGAGGAATCACATGCGAACCGGTGATTACCTTGCAGTCGCACTGAAAGATATTCGGCGCCAACCCTTGCGCACAAGTCTTACACTATTTGCACTCATTATTAGCACCGTAATTTTGGTACTTATGGCCGCAATCAGTGTTGGTGGCCGGCAGGCAATTACCGAGCAATTCGGGCCTGATAGCGGACTTACGAGCATTGCTGTCACGCCAAACCAAAGCAACGCATCACTGAGTCCATTCGGTGATGTGCAAGAGGTGAATAGCAAGGCAACGAAGCTCGACGATGCCACAGTGGCAACGCTTGCTAAACTACCGCATGTTGCATCGGCAAGCCCCCAGGCACACATATGGGAACTCGCTAACTTCTCGCTCGATGGCAGCGACAAACAATTCGTCGCCCAAGCCGAGGGCGTGCCAAGCGATGCTCCATTAGCGCTTGCCGCAGGAGCTGCGTTTACCACTAACGACCAAACAAACGTGGCAATCATTGGCCTTAACTATGCAAAGGTCCTTGGATTCGGCGACAACCCATCTGGGCTCATCGGCAAAACCATCAACGTCACAACCCAAAAGGGCTACCGCGGCGTAGCTGCGTCGATACCGGATATATCCGCAACCAAGGCTGAGCTCGACGACTTCAACCAGCAAACAACAACACTAAAAATGCAGATTGTGGGCGTAACGACTACTGGCCCGAACCAAAACGGACTATTTGTGCCAATCGGCTGGGCACACGCAATCAGAACAATTCATTATTACGACGCCGGCGTAGCAAAGCAAACGGATCAAATTGCAGAAAGTGGCTACACTACTATAAAAGTAACCGCAGATAGCACAGCGAATGTTGCGTCGGTGTCATCGGCGATCGAGGCGCTTGGCTACGGCCAGGTGTCCACACTGTCGCAGGTGCAGCGCCTGCAGCAATTATCTGCCACGATGTGGATGGTACTGGGTGCGGTAGCAATCATTGCGGTCATTGCAGCCGCGCTGGGCGTCGTAAACACCATGCTCATGGCTGTATCAGAACAGCGCTACACTATTGGCGTATGGCGTGCCTGTGGTGCGCGTAGGCACACGATGGTCGCACTCTTTCTTACAGAATCTGCACTCCTCGGCTTTATCGGCGGTGCGCTTGGTGTGGCAATCGGTATGTTCGCCAGTCGCTTCGTAAATGAATATGTTGGCGTATTACTACAAAATCAAGGCCTCACACTTGCTAATATAGCAATCGTACCACCTTGGTTAGCGGGTGGTACGATTATGGTAACGACGATCTTTGGTATTATTGCCGGTGTTTATCCTGCATATCGTGCGGCCCGGCAAGACCCCGTGCAGGCGTTGACTGAGTAGCTATTCATTATTAGCCATCAGCGACAGGTAAATACTAAAGAGTCCTGGTATCGCGATAATAATGGTCGATGCAATCGTGTGGTTAAACACAAAGGCAATGATAAGTACGGCAACGCCAAATAGTAGCTCGCCCTTATTTGCTTTCAGTGCGTCCCATCGTCGTAGGCGCTCGTGCTCTTTTGGCGTTACAACGAATATAGATTTACCGAACATCGATTTAAACGACGCACGCAGACTTGTGAATAGCATCGATCCATACAAAAGCACGGTGTGCAACAAGTACCAAACTAACTGGTGCGGCCTAATCTTACGACCATAAAATATGATGTCGTTGAGCATTGGTGCAAACAAGAACATCAAGGTCGGTATCAATAGCCACACCGGGTAGGTGATTTGGTAATGAAGCACAGGCAACAATATCACGTTAATAATAATGTACAGGGCGAAAAACGCAGATAACGGCAAGCTGTAGGTGAACAGTACGATATCGAGCTTTTCGTACCATGTCATTTTAGACTTCATAATGCGCCACGTGTATTTCTTAATGAACTCCATATTACCCTGAGTCCACTTCGAGTGACGCTTCTTAAATGCTAGGTAACTAATCGGATACTCTTCTTCGCAGGTAATGTCGGGCGCAAAGGCGGTGTAGAAGCCTTTATTACGCGCCTCAATGCTCATACACAGGTCCTCAGCGACGAGGTGCGGGAATCCGCCAGCAGCCTCGTAACATTCTTTACTTACCATTGCACCGTGCCCAAGTAGCGATAAGAACCCGTTATAATGCTTAACCGTCTGATAGGTTGGCCAGTGTGAATTAACCCCGATGGCGAATAAGCGCATGAACTTATTGCGGTTGCGCGTCGCTACATGATTAGCCTGTACAATGCCGGCGTTATCGTAGTAAGCAAAGTAATCTAAGCACCTGGTTACGAAATTATTCGGAATTACTTCGTCGCTATCTAAAATTACGAAGTAATCAAACCCGCCGCGCTGGAGGTAGTTGTTCAGATTGCCAGCCTTAAACCCAGCGTGGTCTTCACGACGGATTACTTCAATATTGTGTCGGCGTGCAAATCTGTCTACCTCGTCCATGTATGCCTGCTGGCTCGAATCGTCCAATATAACATACGTAGTATTTGGGTAGTCCTGGTTCATGCAGGACGCCAGGCTCGCGCCGTTAAAGTCATTGTACGTGCAGTAAACGGCAACGACCCTCTTGCTCGCGTCCCGGCCGTTCTTGCGTCGCCATTCGCCCTCCGGTGGCAAGTCAAATCGCTTGCGACGTAGGAAGTAATAGAACGTATAGACCAAGTCTTTTGTTCCGTTCAACCAAAAATACACGACAAATGCCGTGCTAAGACTCACGAGAACGAGAACGAGCGTACCGTGACTTTCTGAACCGTGCACTGCGTTCATAAATGGTTCAACCGCTGCTGTTGTCAGTGCTAACCAACAGGCGATAATGATTATGTACAGTAATGGTGACTTCTTCATCAATCTCCTTTTTCAACGTTACCGCAGGTAAGCGTAGCACATGGGAAAATGACAAAAATATGAATTATTTCACAATTATCGAATCAGCTGATGCTCGTAGTCATCGTCCAATAAATCGTTAAGCTTATCTGTTAAAACCACATAACAACGGTTGCGATACAGGATAATCTTCTGATGTGCGAGTTTTTTAAGTTCAACACTTATGGTTTCGCGGGTAAGTCCTGTAAAATTTGCAACGTCTTGCTGTGTAAGTGGCAATGGAATCTCAACAAGATCCTGGCGAAGGTCGCGCCCAAAACAGAGCGCCAGGTAGTGGATCGTATGCAGCACCTTCTCGCAGGCCTTGGATTGTTCCAGTGCATTAATCCGCATCTGATTCTTAAGCGCATCATCAACGCTCTGGCTTAGTAACTGCATCATAGCCTCGGGTGTTTTGCGTAAAAACGTCATCAAATCATCCTTTGGGATGACGTACACTTCACTATCAGTTAACGCTTCGTAATAATATTGTGATCGAAAGATTTTATTAAATACCCATCCGATCGGGAAGATTTCGTTCTTGAGGCTAAAACCAATTGGTTTCTCCTCGCCATTCGCCGTGATGTTATAGGTTTTTACCGTTCCGCTCTTAATGATAAAAGCGCAATCTGGTTCGACATCTTGCTGTAAAATGACGTCATGTTTTTTATAAAATCTCGAACTATAGTGCTTTAAAAACGATTGCAAATTACTCAGAAATCACTCCATTTATAATTGGCAGCCTCATACTATTATATCGAATTTTGAGGCTTGGCCTGAAAATCATAGGCAGAATTGCAGCAGTCCATGTAGATATTAAGGGGTAGATTTCGAAAGAAATTAAGCAAAATAAAAAAGCCATGGCAGGCTCTATAAACAGGGACTTCCCGTGGTCGAGCGAGGGGGCTGGTGCCCGATTCCTCGCCCGACCACGGTCGGCCTACAGCTTGTCGTTGATGGCCTGGATGGCCGCCTTGGTCACGTCGCGAACGGCGGCGTCCGACAGTCCCGACGTGTCGTAGACGGACAGGACGATGCCGCGGTTCTTCAGGAGTACGTTGTAGCCGAGCGCCTTCGTGCCGTCGATCTGGCCGGCCTCCTTGTAGGCGCCATCACCCAGGCCGGTGACCTGAGTGCGAACGGTGTCGCCGCCCACGGTGGTACCTGGGTTGTTGTAGTAGTCACTCCACAGGGCGTCCTCGGGGGTTGCCCACTGGATCTTGACGCCTGCGACCTTGTCCTTGTCGGTGTAGTAGTAGCAGAGCGTCGGCTGTTCACCAGCGAGGATGTCGACGTCGCTCACCGAGTGCACTGTCTTGTTCTTGCCGACGGCCTGCTGGACGACGTCCTTGCTGATGATGTCGCACACCGGCTTGTCCGGAACCCCTCCGGTCTGCGGGAGGGCTGTAACGGCCGGAGCCGTCTGCTTGGTAGCGGTGTTGCCGCTCGATACGGGCGATCCGCTCTGTTCCTGGCTGCTGCCGCCCCCGCCGCATGCGGCGAGGAGGAAGGCCAGGGCTCCACCAGCGAAACCGGTGGCAATTCGTCGTGCGCTGGTACGCATGGAGTGTCCCGTCTACTCGATGTTCCTATGATTGACTGAGCTGTGGCTCGATGAATATTATATAATATTCATCAATCTTTTACAATCTAGTAAGGACGTATAGACCCGAGATATGATATTCTGCACATATACATACTTGTAGAATATGCATATAGGCAAAAGCTAATATGAGGAATATCAATGAGTGAATTGTTAGACCGTGCGGCACAACTAGGCGAAGCGCGTCGCCGAGCACAGATTGAAACTGCGGCACAATATACAATCGATGAAGCGGAGCGAAATGCAAAGTCTCTTGCAGCTCGAGCTGAATCGAGCCGACGTGTAGCTGAATTCGTTAGAATTATGGTTTCTAAGGGAGTTCCGCATATACCGCTTTATCAAGAGATCAAGCACAAAGGCTCCAACCCTGGCAATATGTCGATAGGCGTCACTCCAGACCGAACGCTTAGATGGACATACCGTGCAAATGGATGGGTAGTTCGCGAGCCGGCATATCCCTATGATGAAGAGCCGGTTCAAGGGCTATTTGTAGCGTTAAGTAAAGATTATTATATTTGTAACGAAACACTCAAAACGGCCAATACAGGTTTAGTCCCTGCCTATATTAGAGCGGGCATTGTAACGCCAGAGTTTACAACAACAAACCCATTTTATGACAATATCCCCGGAGATACGATGGAACCAGCATCTGAAAGATTGGCTCATTTCGCGGGCGAACAAGGACTTGGCATCTTGGCGCATGCGCTCGCTCGCCTCGGCATCGAAAAATAACGCTTAGATATGCGAACGGCCCAGGCCGCCACGCAGTTGTGCGCAGCGGCTCTGGGCCGGGCCGTCAGGGGGTGACGGCAGGGTCCACCACTTCAGGGTTCGTGCTTGCTGTTCCGCCAGCAGGTGGCGTGGCAGCATCCGAGGCGGGGCTGGTGGGCTCGTTCTCAGGTGAACTCGACGTTGGGGTGGGTGCGCTCGACGTAGTGCCTTGCGCGGTAGTCTCCGGCGACGTGGGTTGCGCTGCGGAGGATGACGCCTCGGGCTGTGCAGGCGCACTTGGCGAGGCGGAAGGAGAAGCAGAGACTGGGGCTGGCAGTGAAGCAGTGGCCGTAGGTGACGCAGAGCTCTTTCCCTGCATAGGTGCAGCCGGGGCTACGACAGGCTTCCAGTTGCTTGGGCCAGGGGCGGCGCTGGGTGCAGCGGTGTGCTCCTTTTCTGTAGAAGCCTTCGAGGGAACTGGCTCGGCCTGGTCGAAGCCAGGGAGCGCCTCGGGAAGGATTCCAGCCTCGTTAGCGAGCCAGAGTCCTCCTCCGAGCAAGCCAATACCAAAGCAAATGGCAAGGAGGCTGACCGCGAACATCGCTTGTATGGGCTTCAGGCCGGCGACGTAGTTTGTGAAACGCTGCACGACTCCATCGAGAAGCGTGGGAGTGCTGGCGGGTGTCGACGCCATCGCCGTTGCGGCAGGGTCGTCCCGAAACAGGACTGAGCTGACGATCACCGTAGGGCCGCTACGGTCAGATGGGCGGACACCTTCCGTTTCCAGCATGATTGCCGGAAGCTTTACGGTTGAATTGCCATCCTCGTGACGGGGCAGCTCGGCGGTCTCGGGCTCGTTGCTAGACAAGATTCTTCTCCGGAAAGGTGCGAGCAGGGCGGTTATTGCGCGTATATGCTGAGTATATTTTAACATAAAGTAGTAAAAAAGTAAATACATTAGTACAAGCACAAAAGCCACTTGGCTGAGTGGCTTTTGTGCCTTTGGTGTATGCCGATATCCAAGATAATACCATTAAATAAAACACAGTTTTTTGGACTGTGTCTCTAAGAAAAGGTGGCGCTGCCCGTCGCGGGCTGCATGAGATTTCTGCTCTCACGCAGCTCGCGACGGGGTAGAGAAGGTGTCCGACTACTACGCGGACGAGCCCGGCCGAGGCGGGAACAGATCGTCCAGCCACTCATTGATGGGCTTGTCGAAGCCGAGATTGCCGAACCAGGGGTACTCCCCCGTGGGGGCGGTTGCTCGCGGCTTGGGCGGGGTGTCCTGGATGTTCACGCTTGTTGCGTCGACCTCATCGTGCCCGATGCTCATCCTGGTCAGGACGCCCATGAAGGTGTCGGCGATGGCCTGATTCTCGAAGACGGCGTAGTAGTGGCCGTCAGGTGAGAGTCCGGTCAGCTGGATCTTGCCCCTGCGGTTATTACGACACTGAGACAGCAGGGCCTTGAGCGTGTCGCGCGGCACATCAGCAGCGACGACACGAATGCAGGTCAGGTTTGGCATGGATCACATCCTCGTTCGAAGGGACGTACCTTTTCTTGTTCCGCTACAGTTTGGCTGTTGACGGACCGGTTTAATATGACATAAAAAGCAAATAATATCAACAACACCAAGTACTAGATCGACTACGCTTTCGCGAGTCTGGACCTAAACCGTCAGTTGATTTGCTAGCGGCGCAAGATTGTGTTCATAATTTTCGAGCCTCGAGCGTAGTCCGACACTTGCCTTATTGCGTAGTTCTTCTTTATTGAACGTACGTATCGGGTCGGCGGTCATAAGGTATTTTTCGATTTGCAGGTAAATATTAAACAGTGCTTGCTCATCGGCCGGGCTTAATTGGGATCCAAAGTAAGATTGATTTGAAATTTGCTTTGTCTCGGCAACAAGCGGCTCAATTGCACTTTGGTTGGACGCAAATCCTGCTGCAGTTTTAGCAAGATCCAAAGCGTTCGTCATGATTTCTGACTGTCGCGGCGAAAGAACGTTCTTAAAAACAACCATGCTATAGCTCCTTTGTTCGAGCAAAGCTATAGCCCGCCTTTAGGTAAAGTAGCCCGCCAATCGCGACAATTGAATCTACCAATATGCCCGCTGGCGGTGCACCCGAGAGCAATGTCCCTATAAGGATATATGTCGAAATGAACACACTTCCAGTAAGACCAATGGCGAGCCATGAGATGGCACTGGCATAGTGCGCACCGCTATGCGTCCGCATCTTTAGCACAAGCCCTAAGCTTGCAGCATACAAAACGACATCCCAGGCGCTGATAGCATTAGAAATGTCAAAGACAAGCTCCGGTAGCGATGAGGGCTTGTGCGGCAAAAGGCTGACAATAATGACACATACTATAAGTAGCGGCGCGACAAACCATATATTCCGTAAGACCGATCGAACTCCAATGAGCGCTGCCATTGAGCGTGTTCCAAAATATATGGCAAGCCCTGCAACGACAAATGGAAGCATCACACCACCGTACTGTACCCAAGGCGTTTGTATTAAGTCGAAAATGTTCAAAAAGACAACCTGCGCTAATCCGCCGCCCACAAGTACAATTCCAGAAGCAATCTTCATGTACGCAGATCGCAATGCGGCCTTATATGCGCTTATTCCAGACAAAAACAATACCGCCGCACCCGCATGTAGCAACGTATAGAGAACAGAGTTTGCAAGCGTCGTGTGAAACGCAAGTGACGTATCGTTCCAGCTGGGAGGGGCTGGAATCAGAAAAGACACAGCGTATCCTAAAAGTGTCACAAAAGTAACGGCGAGTACAGTTTTGAATGTCGTGTTCATAACCATAGGCTTTATATTGTATTGTACAATGCCGTGGCTATATATGGGAATATCTGCGCAGTAGTTTACTACCGTTTAATTTGCTGAAGCGACCATGTGTTACCGTCTGGGTCGGCAAAGAATGTAAAGATCCCCCAAGGCATATCTTGAATTTCACTCGCCTCGACACCGTTTTCGAGTAGCATTTCACGAGCTGCAGCTGTGTCTTGGACGACCATTTGTAGGTTCTTTTGGCTGCCTGGTGCCATTTCCGTGAGTCCCGTGCCAAGCGCGATTGAGCACGCTGAACCTTTTGGCGTAAGTTGTACAAAGCGCAGCGTGTCGGTCACCTGATGATCGTGGTCAAGATGAAAGCCCACTTTATTGACGTAAAAATCAATTGCCGCATCTACATCAGTTACGGGCACCGGTACGAGTTCT
>Ga0157369_10000566_pt1 | contig 48674 bp, 56 predicted proteins | sample C25metaG_FD_113461 | JGI IMG/M metagenome (GOLD analysis project Ga0157369, IMG submission 113461) | Corn rhizosphere microbial communities from Kellogg Biological Station, Michigan, USA - C2-5 metaG | ecosystem: Host-associated > Plants > Roots > Rhizosphere > Soil | place: USA: Michigan... | reverse complement strand
CGACGTTTTAAAAACTGACAAAGCCTTCCATGAACTGATTGCATCAAGCAGGGCCAAACTTTATCCTTTCCATATTGGTAAAAAAGGGAACTTACAGGAGTGGTATAAGGATTGGGAAGATGTTGATCCGCATCACCGCCATGTATCACATTTGTTTGCCTTGCATCCGGGCACCCAAATTTCGCCGCTCACTACGCCGCAACTTGCAGCTGCTGCCAAAAGAACGCTGGAGCTGCGCGGCGACGAAGGAACTGGCTGGAGCCTGGCCTGGAAGATCAATTTCTGGGCGCGCTTACGTGACGGCGACCACGCCTACAAGCTTTTAAGAGATTTGCTTCGAGCTGCAGAAATAAAGAAAACTGAGGGCCAACCGGGGCATGTGGGTAATGGCTCGGGCGCTTATCCTAACCTGTTTGATGCGCATCCGCCCTTCCAAATAGACGGCAACTTTGGCGGCGTAGCCGGCATGACCGAAATGCTGCTGCAAAGCCAGAACGGAGAAATTGACCTGCTACCGGCCCTGCCCGATGCCTGGTCCGCCGGCGAAATTAAAGGGCTACGGGCAAGAGGCAATGTTGAAGTAGATATTCAATGGTCAAACCATCGGTTAACCTCTGCTAAGCTTAAACCTTATTCTACAGGGTTGGTGGAAATCAGAACCAAACAGGCTGTCAAGGTAACGGGAATTAAAGCCCAGAGCGCTGAAACAGCAAATGGTTACCTAACAACTTTTACGGCGGTTAAAGGAAAGGTTTACGAAGTAACAGAGAGTGGATTATAATATTGCATGCTTCGGTATAGCAATGGCTAACCGAAGCATTTTCATAATTAAACCTCCGGTTCCTGCTGACTTAGACAATGGAAGCTTCCCAGTCCCCAGATAATATCAGTTGAGTCGATGCCGATAACTTTACGATCAAGGAAGCATTGCTGCAGAATATCAACGGCTCGAACGTCGTTTTTGTCACGGTAAGTTGGCACCGCTACGATGTTATTGCCAATGTAGAAATTAGCGTAGGAAGCCGGCAAACGCGTATCTTCATAATGCACCATACCTGGCATTGGCAGTTCAATAACGTTTAGCTGTTTGCCGTTGAGCAGACGCATGCTTTTGAGGGTCTGAAGGTTTTCTTGCAGGATGTGGTAATTCTCGTCGTTTTTGTCTTCCTCAACTACGGTAACTACCGTATCCTCGTTCACGAAACGGGTAATATCATCAATATGGCCGTCGGTATCATCCCCCACAATACCGTCGCCCAACCACAGGATCTGCTCTACGCCGTAATAATTGCGCAGATAGCCTTCAATCTGGTCCTGGTTCAAATGCGGATTGCGATTTTCGTTGAGCAAACAGGCAGTAGTGGTTAAAAGCGTGCCTTTACCATTAAAATCGACCGAGCCACCTTCCATCACAATGCCGGGATGGTAAACCGGCAAACCAAAATGTTCGGCTATTTTGGTCGGCACTACGTCATCAAGATCAAAGGGAGGATATTTGCCGCCCCAGGCATTGTAACCCCAATCTACAATAGCTTTTTGTTTGGTCTGCTCATTGATCAGAAATGCCGGACCATGATCGCGGCACCAGGCATCATTGGTAGGGAACAAAAAGAATTCTACGCGACCCAAATCAGCACCGGCCTCTGCCAACTGCTTTTGTGCCAAAACCTTCATCGCCTCATCATTGACATTGATCCTGACCAATTCGCCTTCAGTCAGCGCTTTGATAAACTGTATATAGGAAGGATAAATAGTATCGATCTTGCCGGGCCATGAAGCTTCCTTATGAGGCCAGCTCAGCCAGGTAGCCGTATGTTTATGCCATTCAGCAGGGAAATGAAAGCCGTTTTGAGAGGGGAAATTATAGTCGATGGTCGATGGTCGATGGTCCATGGAATTAAATGTTAAAGTGAGTTTCTTAAAGAGGTTATCATTCTAACTAAAGATTGATAATCATCATATAGCTTTTGGAAATCAGCCTGTGAGATAAAGTTTCTACGCTTAGCTATAAATAAACAAGCCACTACTTCTATAGCTGATCGTAAAGAGTAATTTAAAAATGATTTAAATGTCGGATCGCTTTGTCCTGTACAACCTTCAGCAATATTCAAAACCACAGAATCTGCAGCTCTTTTTATTTGACTGGTTAATACAAAAAGTTCATCCTTTGGAAATGAACTTTTTGTTAACAGATGCACATCTTCAGATAAATCTAAAGCTTTTTGCCAAACTTGTAAATCCTCAAATTTGAATCCCACTTAGACAAAGCTATGGACTATGGTCTATAGACCATGGACTAATCTATTAATCTGTTAGTAATTGGAGCATACGTTTCCACACGTCTGTCGCGGAAGAACGGCCAGTGTGTGCGGTAGTAGTCAGTTTTGCTCAAGTCCAGTTCCCGAACAATCACTTCTTCATTATCATGCGAAGCCTGGTACATAACTGAACCGAATGGATTAGCAACAAAAGAGCCACCCCAGAATTTTAGTCCGGCTTCTTCGCCAACACGGTTCACGCTTACCACGTGTACGCCGTTGGCCACGGCATGTGAACGCTGAATAGTTTGCCAGGCGTTGTACTGCTCAACATTGGTAGCGTTATCCTGCGTGCTGGCCCAACCGATTGCTGTTGGGTAGAACAATATTTCAGCTCCCATCAAAGCGGTTATGCGTGCAGCTTCGGGATACCATTGATCCCAGCAGATAAGTACGCCAATGGTGGCAAATTTAGTTTTGAAAACCTTGTAGCCGAGGTCGCCCGGTGTAAAGTAAAATTTTTCGTAAAAGCCCGGATCATCCGGAATGTGCATTTTGCGGTATTTACCCAGATAAGTACCATCGGCATCCAGTACGGCTGTGGTGTTATGATAAAGCCCCTGGGTACGCTTCTCAAAAAGCGATGCAATGATCACTACACCAAGTTCGGCAGCAACCTTTGAAAGTTCATCTGTCGACGGTCCGGGAATAGCTTCTGCAAGCTGAAAATTGTCGTAATTCTCCTCATCACAGAAATACAATGAGGTAAACAATTCCTGCAAACATACAATCTGTGCACCCTTGGCTGCAGCCTCACGAACCTTTTGAATAGCGTTCTCCAAGTTCTGCTGTTTATCTGCTGTACAGCTCATTTGCACTAAACCAACTTGTACTTTACTCATCTTCTGAAAAATTTGCGCAAAGGTACATATTTAGTTTGTTGGTTCATTTGTTCATTTGTCATCGGCAGTTAATTAGTTGGTTGGGTTGATTGAGTTAAGTAGTTGATTAGGTTGACTAAGTTAAGCAGTTAGTAGTTATAACACGCGGCAAAGCCGATACCCCCAGGACAAAGCCGGCTATAGACTCTGCCCCATAGCCCCGGGTTTGAGAACCTGGGGCTAAAAGTTATCCATCAAGGCATTATAACCTCTTACTACTTTAACATTTTTAACTGCTTTAAGCTTTTTCAACAACTCTAACTTTTTTAACATTTTTAACCTTTTTAACCTCTTTAACTTTTTTAACAACTTTTAACATCAACTAACCGTTATCTTTGCCGCCGAAATGACAGACATTGAAGAAGTAGTAGACGAAGGTACCGAGCACAAAACCTGGAAGGGCAAATTGTGGAGCGTTATTAAAATCGTCCTCATTATAGCAATTACCGGTGGCTTGCTTTACTGGGTATTCAGCAAAGTTCCTTTTCAAAAAATCAAATACCGGCTCACTCATGCAGACCGCGCATGGCTTATCGCTGCCATTGGGAGCTATGGGGTGTCTGTACTGTTTTCTTCCTGGCGTTTGCTCAGCTTTTTCAAATCCATCCATCTCCGACTCGACTGGCGCTTTAACCTGCGACTATACTTTCTCGGCCTGTGCTATAACGTACTGCTTCCCGGCGGCATCGGTGGCGACGGTTACAAAATTTATCTGCTCCACAAACGTTATAAACTGCCCACAAAAAAGGTTTTTTGGGCCATTCTGTTTGACCGCTTGAGCGGCCTTTGGGCGATAGGAGCTATCGTGGTGGCACTTATCGTTCTCATTCCTAACTTCCCAATTCACTTAGGCATTCCGCTTAGCATCTTTTTAGTAGGTAGTGCCATTTACTATATTGTAGCAGTTAAGTTCTTTAAAGAATATACTCACAATTTCTTTTCGGCACATGGCAAGGCTATCGGTGTTCAAACCATGCAGTTGGTTACCATTATCTGTCTTTTATTGGCACAGGACTACACCGGCAAATTTGCGCCATATCTGTTGTCGTTTTTGTTTTCGTCGTTGGCTGCCATAATTCCTTTTAGCCTTGGTGGTGGTGGTGTGCGCGATGCCTTGTTTTTAACGGTTTCCAAACAATTTAACCTGGCACAAGACATGGCCGTTTACCTCAGCTTTGGCTTTTATCTTATTTCTATTATTGTGGCGCTGGCTGGTATTTACTTTGTGCTGAAGCCCGCGAGCCTGGAAAAAGGACTTCCGCCGGTGGAAGAAAATTAGCATTTCAAGCAATCAGAAATTACTAAATTTACGTTACTTACAGACCAACTGTAAACGTAATGAGCAATTTTAATGATTTCAATAATCCGCAGGTGGCTGCGCTACCGCGCCATTTAAAGCAATTTATCGTAGATCAGCATTACGAGCATTATACCCCTGTTGACCACGCGGTTTGGCGGTATGTAATGCGGCAAAATTACAGTTACCTAAAAGACGTAGCCTATTACCCCTATATACCTGGCTTGCAGAAAGCCGGTCTCACGATCGAAAAAATTCCTAGCCTGCAGGAAATGAATGATGCGCTGGCCAAAATTGGCTGGGGCGCCGTTACGGTCGACGGTTTTATTCCGCCCGCTGCTTTTATGGAATACCAGGCCTACCGCGTGCTGGTTATTGCTGCTGATATACGCCAGCTAAAACATATTGAATACACCCCTGCGCCCGATATTATCCATGAGTCAGCCGGGCACGCACCTATTATTGCTGACCAGGACTACCACAATTACCTCAGTTACTTTGGCTCCATTGGCGCAAAGGCCATTTTTTCGGCGCAGGACTTTGAACTGTACGAAGCGATCAGAGCCCTGTCCATTCTAAAAGAAATGCCCGATGCCGATCGGGACGAGATCAGAAAAGCTAAAGAACTAGTTGAATACCGCCAGGCCAATCTGGGTGAACCGTCAGAAATGGCGCTGCTCAGCCGCCTGCACTGGTGGACGGTTGAATATGGTTTAATAGGCACGTTGGAGAACCCTAAAATATATGGCGCAGGCTTGTTATCATCTATCGGCGAAAGTGCCAGCTGCATGCAGGATCATGTAAAAAAGCTTTGGTACACGATAGATGCCGTTAACTACCCTTTTGATATCACCCAGCCCCAGCCGCAGCTATTTGTTACACCAACGTTTCAAAATCTCATCGATGTACTGGAAAAGTTTGCCAATACCATGTCTTTCAGAAAGGGCGGCGTGTTCGGCTTAAAAAAAGCCATTCAGAGCAAAAACACCTGTACCGCAGTTTATAGTTCAGGCTTACAGGTGAGCGGTACTTTTACAGCATACAGGTCTGACGATGAAACCCGGCCTTATTTCATCAAAACTACCGGCCCTACTGCCCTTGCAGTTGACCATAAACAACTGGACGGACATGGTAAAGATTATCATAAGGATGGTTTCAGTTCTCCTGTTGGCCGATTAAAGGACTATGCTAAGCCGCTCGAAGACTTCACAATGGACGAACTTGATGAAATAGGCATAGCTGTAGAAACAGGCCATAAAGCTACCCTCAGTTTTGATAGCGGCATAACAGTTAATGGAATGGTGCGTGGCATTCTCCGGAATGAAGATAAAATTCAGCTGATTACTTTCACCGAATGCACTGTGAGCGATAAAGAGTGCAGCATTCTTTTTGATCCAGCATGGGGAGTTTATGATATGGCCGTTGGCGAAAAGATCCTTTCAGTATTTTGTGGCGCAGCCGATAAGGAGCATTTTGAGGACGTGGTGTTTAAAGCCAAAACCACCACTCATCATACCTACTATGACGTTGAAGTTGGCGAACTGCATCAATTATATCAGCAGGTGCGTAACTGTCGCTACAATCACTTTAACTACAGTTTTTTGGGCAATGTATGGCAGCAATTACAACGTGACCATCAGGATGATTGGTTGTGTGCGCTGGAAATACTGGAAATACTTGATCACGGAGATATAGAGCCGCAATTAGCGGCAGAGGTCCGGAGTTTCCTGGAACACAAGGCGGCAACCCAGCCAGAGTTGACCAAGTTGATCAATGACGGTTTCTACCTCATCAAGTATCCTGTTGAACAGAAATTGGTGGTATGATTGATGGTAATAACTCAATTCTTATATTAGCAATCGTTAACCTAAAAACGCATCCGGACTATTGATTTTATAATATTGCGTTGTGATACTACAGCTATCAATCTATGTAGTTGAACATCAGCAGAAAATAAAACATATTTTGGCCGGCGCGTGTTTACTGACACTCTATGAATATTATCATTACAGGCGCCAGCAGCGGCGTTGGCTTTGAAGCTGTTCTTGAACTCACATTAACCAACCAGCATAACGTGGTCGCATTGGCGCGGTCGACCGAAAAATTAACGAAGCTGCTGGAGATTGCCAAAGGTTTAAATCCCGACTGTACACTCTATCCTATAACTTTCGACATTGTCCACGACGAATACGGCGGCCTGCAAAATTTCATCAAAACGCATCTCGGTAACAAACTTGATATACTAATTAATAATGCAGGTGCGTTAATCAACAAATCATTTACCGATTTGGAAGAAACGGACTTTGTGGAGATGCTTCAAAGCAACTTTCTTGGCCATGTACGCATAATCAAGGCTATGCTGCCTTTTATGTCTGCAGGTGGGCATATTGTCAATATTGGCAGCATGGGTGGTTTTCAGGGAAGTGTTAAATTTCCAGGTTTGGTAGCTTATTCGGCCAGTAAAGCTGCATTGCATAACTTAACAGAATGCCTGGCTGCAGAATTTGCTGAGCAAAAGATCAGTGTTAACGGCTTGGCGCTAGGCTCTGCACAAACTGAAATGCTTGAAAAAGCTTTTCCCGGCTATGAATCACCTGTAATGGCCTTTGAGATGGGTAAATATATTGCCGACTTTGCTTTAACCGGAAATAAATTCTTTAACGGTAAAATATTACCTGTGGCATTAACAACCCCTTAACTTTAATTTAAACTATAGATTAGAATATCATTAGATTTTTTTATGTTAGCCTGATCAATTCATTTATGACATTACTGGACTGCCCGAACTGTGCCTGTTACGAAGTAAAAAAGATAAAAAGGAGCTTACTTTTTAAAATATTCACCTTGGGTATATTTAAAAAATATAAGTGTGTGCAGTGCAAAATGGTCTTTCATAGTACCAAAAACGTTAAGTCGGTTAAAAAGAGAAGAATAAGGCAGCTGAAAGCTATTTAGTATTAATAGCAATGCTGCCCTTTCATGAACAATGCATTTGCAATAATTCAGTTTACCTCTTTCTTTAAACCTACACGCATAAAATCGTTTACCACGATCTCGGTCACGTAGCGTTTAATGCCTTCTTTGTCTACGTAGTTACGCGTGCTCAATTTTCCTTCAACGGCTATTTCATCGCCCTTCTTTAAAAACTGCTCGGCGAGCTTAGCTTGCTGTCCCCAAAAAACCAGGTTGTGCCATTGTGTTTCGGTCACCTTCTCCCCTTTGTCATTACGATAAGTTTCGTTAGTGGCCAGTGACAGGCGTACCAGGGTTTTGTTACTGTCAAATACCTTTACTTCCGGATCAATACCCAAATTGCCAACTAAACGAACTGAGTTTCTTAATGTATTCATCTTTATAAAATTTTATTTATTTTTTGATGATGCAAAGTTGTGCAGTGCAAGCGGCGTTAGTCGGTTAATTACCATTTATAAAAGTATATACATATTTGTAAGCGTTTGCAAACGGATAAAGCATTGAGTATCTTTGTGCATATGAGCCAGGAAAGAGTTTGTTTAGACTGCGGAACACCGTTACATGGCAGAGCCGATAAAAAGTTTTGCAATGACCAGTGCCGCAATAATTACAACAACCAACTAAACAGCAGCAGTTCAAACCTAATGCGCAATGTCAACAACATCCTACGCCGCAACCGCCGCATCCTGGAAGAACTGAACCCAACCGGCAAAACCAAGGTACCGCGCAAAAAACTAGTTAGCAAGGGTTACGACTTTGATTACTTGACCGGCATATACCAAACGCAAAATGGCAAAACCTATCATTTTTGTTATGAGTATGGTTATTTGCCTTTGGATAATGATGAAGTGCTGCTGGTGAGGCGGGAGGAAAAGGGGGAATAAGTGTTGTTTAGCCTGGTAAGCGCAACGCAGGGTCCTCTCCGAGAGACCCTGCTCGGACGGAATAGCCGAGTTCCCCCCAGCGGACGCGTGTCGTGGCTGTTGCACAACGAAGGGGGAAGCAAGCTCAGAAAGCCGGATTTAATCATGTGGAAGTTAGAAGAGAAACTTACGGTATAGAGGCTACATTTACAAAACAATAAGATGGGAAAAATTTGTATTGGCTCCATGGTTGTAAACACACATATAATTTGTGATCACGACCTATTAAATGATGCTTTTATATTAAATTCAGCTTTCTTCGAACATGATACTCCCTTTATATCAATTTCTGAGCAAATATTGGTGGACTTCCAAGAAGCTTTAGAGAATGCTATAGAGCGCCGTTTTTCCAAGCGGAATCTGTCCGTAAATCTCGAATTTGTTGTGAAATATAAAGGTCAGCCCATCGCCTTGAATTACAAAGATAAACTTGATTGGCAATTAGCATTATTAATTGACTTACATAATGTTGTATTTACAACTATTAAATTGCGATCTCAGCTAATTATATTCAATAAGAAAATAATAAGCCAAGATGAGGACAGCATCATTGCCTATATACGCACATTTAACTACTCAGATGTACCCAAAATTTTAAACGGCATAAATTCAATGAGATCAGAAGTAAAAGTTTTTGAAAAGATTAATTTGGAATATTTAGAAAATGCGTTACAGCGTTTGGTGTCATTAGGGTATGTTTATTATAATCATTTTCTAAAAGAATACTCTGTGACACCTTTAGGCTATATATATAGATAATGCAATTCTCAACTCTGGCGCAAGTATGCAGCGATAGCCAATGCGGGCTGAGTACTTGTGCCTTATTTGTCTGAATCAGAATTTACCGAATTTAAGAATGAACTGAATTTGGAGGTATAGCTTGTCCACAAGGAAGATTTGGTTGAAAATTAAGGCACAAGTACTCCACCCGCTATGCCACGCTTCATACTTGCGCCAGGATAGGGATAGATAAGAAGACCCTTAAACGTCTTGAAGATATCGAAGCCCTCCCCGATACCGACAAGGAACATATCTTTTACGTTATCGATAACCTTATTAAAGCTGCTAAGCTGAAAGCGTTGTAATGTACTGTATTTCGACATCCTATCATTATTGATAATCAATAATTTAAGCAATTATCAGCACAGCATTGCCACACCACCATACATTACCGCCTGAAATAATTACGTTTTTTAACTTCCGTTACCAGCTGGCTATACATATCAGATAAATCTTCCCAATCACTTCCACTTAATAGGTAGTCAATTTGATAAGTGGCTTCAAACCAATTCTCTTCACTTGAACCAATCGGCCGTTTATCCTCGATTGCGTATTCAACTAAACTTACCGCTATATCAATGGCATTGATATGCTTGCTAACAATAATGTTTTTATGGGCGTATCTGTAGTTAGCTAATTTGTTTCTAATATTTTGAGTCAATTCAATTATTTCCATTTGCTGTGCTGCTATTTGTACTACTATTATCTACTGTTACATTCTTTTTCAACTTTCAACTATAAATCTGCTTCCCGCCACCCTCAACTGTAACATCAGGATTTGCGTAATAAGTTGCATCCTTTATATGAGTAGACATTAAGACTTTCCGTCCGAGCAGTGTCTCTCGAAGAGGACCCTGCGCCTCTGCCATTCATTCTGGGCAATCTCCAAACCCATACGATCACACATCCTCATACTCCCTTGCAGGAGGATTATGCTTGCTGCCAAGCAGACCCAGGCTCATGATAACGCTTGTTCCTAATATTACCATAAATAACAGGCCCGTCTCTACCCCCGGTATACGCAGCTCCTTAGGCAGGTTATAATAAAGCAGCACGCTGATCAGTCCGCGGGGAACGATGACCAGCTCGGGCATTAGGTCTGTGCGGCTTATCAGTTTGATATAGGTAAAGCGTATCAAATAAATGGCTGCGAGGATGAGCCCTCCGCTCAGTAACACGGTTACGTTCTCTAACTGGTGAATATCCATGGTAAAGCCGAAAATAGCGAAGAAAAAGGTACGCATCAGGAAAGCGCTTTCGGCCGAGAGCTGAAACAGTTGCCGGAGATCAAGCGATAAGCGTGGATAAATAAAGTTTTTGCGGAACCAGGGCCAATTAATCTGTGTGGCATTATTTAAAAACAACCCGAAGGATAACACCACGATTAGTGCCGACAAGTGATAGGATTGCCCGATAGCATACACGAGAATCAACAGCGATATAATGAGGAAGAATTTAATCCTATGTGTGATGCGACCAATGAGATACAGCAGAAACAGGCATGATCCTGCCGCAAAAAGCACGATGATGAGCAATTCCATACTCAGCGAGGTAAACGAACCGACGTTCACCTGCGGGTTATTGATCATGAAATTAAAAAGGATGATGCCGAGGATATCCGAAAAAGAGGACTCATAGATAATAAACTCCCTTTTATCTTTTGCAATGTTAGCCGCCGAGGGTATGGCAATAGTTGAACTCACCACACAAAACGGGATTGCATTAACAATACATCGATATAGGTTTACACCGCTGATACGATAAATGATATAGCTTATACTGGCAGCGGTGAGTAGCAAAATAGTAAGCGATGAAAAGAATGAGCGCCTGATCACATGATTCTTTTCCTTGCTGTATTTCAGTTCCAGCGCGCCCTCGAAAACAATCAATATAAGTCCGATGGTGCCCAGCATGGGAAGAACAGTGGAAAAATTCAGCCTGGTCCAGCCCAAATAATCAACCAGTTGCCTGATGCCTATACCCAATAAAAGCAGCAGCAGCACCGAAGGAATCTTGGTTTTACCGGCAATGAGGTCGAACAGGTAGGAAAAAATTACCAGTCCGCTCAATATGATCAGGGTTGTATAGGTAGTCAAATGCGGTCAGATTTGTGACGTTTAATTTCGGATTTATTTTTCGACAACGGGAAGACAGGACAAAAGATATTTTTACTCCTCCTTCCCGGCCTGTCTTCCCGCCTACTTTACACCCTCAGTCAGGCGACTTTGCAGTCAATTATTAGCTAAAAAAGCTAAAGTGAGCGCCCATGCTTCTTTTGATGCATCTGCATTGTAATTGGGCCGGTCGTCGCAGTTAAAGGCATGATCAGCGTAAGAGATTTTCACGTTGACATACTCCTTGCCTGCGGCATCGAGCGCATTAGTTACCGTTTTGATATGTTCGTCGGTAATGTGCTTGTCTAATCCTCCCCAGAAAAACAAATGCCGCCCATGAAGCTCCTGTGCTCTCGAGGCAAGCTCCTCAGTTCTGCCGCCGTAGTAAGAAACAGCGGCACTTAGCGAAAGTACAATATTAGCCAGGAACGATACTTTACCACCAAGGCAGTAGCCCACGCTAAAGATGCGCTCCTTGTTCAGTTCTTGTGCAGTTAGCCATTGGTAGGCTGCTTTAAGATCGGCTTCGAGCCCCTCGGGTGTAAGCGCCTGGTAATGGGGCACTACTTCAGCAAAATTATCGTACGGTCCTTCGTAACCTTTAGGAGCGCTCCGGTGAAAAAGTTCAGGCGCAATCGCCACAAAACCTTCTTTGGCAAAACGGTCCGCCACATTACGGATGTGGTGATTTACGCCAAACGCTTCCTGTAAAACAATAATACCCGGAGAGCTTGCGGTAAAGTTATCTGGATAAGAAATATAAGCCTGCATCGATGTTCCGTCTGACACCAGCAGTTGTACAAAATCAGTTTGCTTGTTTTCCATTGTAAGTTATTGAACGGCTAAATAAATCAAATATTGAACACACAACCACAGTGTAATACAATTGTTAGGATGAGTTTCTACTGCATCGTTTCAATTTTTTGTTTGCCATGAACAAAATCTGGAAACCCGTTAAGGGCCTTTGTTTATTTACGTAGTTTGTCTTTTTTTTTACAAACTGCTTACCTGTAAATAATGTTACTCCTCTACATTTGAACCGATATGGCAAACTTATTTTCTCCATTAACCATAAAAAGCATTTCGCTGCGAAACAGGATAGCGGTGTCACCCATGTGTGAGTATTCCAGTGAAGACGGTTTTGCGACGGACTGGCACCTGGTGCATTTAGGGAGCCGCGCGGTAGGCGGAGCTGGATTAGTGATATTTGAGGCAACCGCGGTATCGCCGGAAGGCCGCATAACTTTTGCCGATTTAGGGATATGGAAGGACGAGCATATCGACAAACTGAAACAGATTGCAACTTTTATTGAACAGCAAGGCTCGGTACCGGGCGTACAGCTTGCCCATGCCGGTCGTAAGGCCAGCCATGAGCAGCCATGGAACGGCGGCAAACCCATCGCATCTGATCAGCTTAATGGTTGGAAAACCGTAGCGCCAAGTGCTATTCCGTTTAGCGAAGGTACTGAGGCACCCATAGAATTAGACAAAGCAGGCATTGAAAAAATAAAGTCAGACTTTAAGTCGGCTGCAGCAAGAGCGCTACAGGCAGGATTTAAAGTGATTGAGTTGCACGGCGCACATGGTTACTTGCTCCACCAGTTTTTTTCGCCGTTGAGCAATAAACGCACTGATGAATACGGCGGTTCTTTTGAAAACCGCATTCGTTTGTTATTAGAAGTGGTGGATTCGGTTAAAGAAGTTTGGCCCGAAGACCTTCCGCTTTTTGTCCGCATCTCTGCTACCGACTGGACTGCCGACGGCTGGACGCCGGAAGAATCTGTTGAGTTGGCAAGGGCCTTAAAACAGAAAGGTGTTGATCTGGTCGACTGCTCGTCGGGAGGTAATGTTCCGCACGCTAAAATTCCGGTACGTCCCGGTTATCAGGTTGAGTTTGCGGAGCAGATTAAATTGCAAACCGGTATATTAACAGGCGCTGTTGGCATGATCACCGAGGCCAAGCAAGCCGACGACATTGTCAGATCGGAACAGGCCGACCTGGTCATCATTGCCCGGGAACTGTTGCGCGATCCATATTTCCCGTTAAGAGCGGCTCATCAGTTGGGCCAAAAGGTAAAATGGCCGGTGCAGTATGAAAGAGCCCAATGGCATTAATAAAATCCTTAACTTGCTCATCAACTAATTCCTATTCAAAATAAACCATTTATCAAGCATGAAACGTACAGCAACTGCCCACTGGAACGGCACCCTTAAAGAAGGTAAAGGCGAAATAACAACGCAAAGCACCACCTTAAACAACACCCAATACTCTTTCAAAACTCGTTTTGAGCAAGGGGTAGGTACTAACCCTGAAGAACTTATTGCGGCAGCACACGCGGGCTGCTTTACCATGGCGGTAGGCGCGGCGCTGAGCCAGCAAGGCGTTACTCCAGGCGACCTCACTACCGAAGCGATCCTGGACCTGGATATGGCTGCCCTTACCATCACCGGTATTCACCTGGAAATGAAAGCTGCAAAAATTGAAGGCATTTCTGAAGATCAGTTTAAACAAGTAGCCGAAGGCGCGAAAGCCAACTGTATTATCTCAAAAGCATTGAGCGTGCCTATTACTTTAAATGTAAGCTACGGCGCTTAAGCATTATTCAGCATGAGTAAAAAAGCAGGTAACGGTGTTATCTGCTTTTTTTGTGGCCAGGACCGCTGATTTGGACCGCTGATTCTGGACCGCTGATTTTTTTTTTATGATGATTGCGTTGATTTTTCTTTGCAAATTTTCAATAAGGGAAGTGAAGAGTTAAGATTTAAATGATTTTCAGGTATCCTTCAGGTCCCGAGGAATCGGCGAGAATTATCTAATTTAATTCAAGTTGCTACTTAAAAATAATTTAGTTCCGGCCCATGCGATTCCGCCAGCCGGCGGATGCAGAGAGGGGTTTTGCCACTTTTTAACCCCTTCCTTCTCCTTCCCCAAGGAAGGAATCGCTCTTGTCCTCCCTCTTTCTACCCATCTATAATCAACGCAATCAGCGTAATCATAAAAATCAACGGTGCTCACCGTTAAAATCCCCCCGCTTACCGAGTTGTTGGAGCTTGCTGCCTGCTTGTGGTTTGCAAATCATCACGATTACATTAGTTTTGATTCAACAATTAGCAAATAATACAATGAGCGACGACATCATATATCCTAAACGTCCGGGCAATGGCAAGGTACTTGCCGGACTTATACTCCTGGCAGTGGGAGGTTTATTACTGCTGAGAGAACTTACGCCTATCTTCTTTCCCGATTGGATCTTTAGCTTCCCTATGCTGCTTATCGTTATCGGTTTATATACCGGGGCAAAGCATAATTTCCGTAACTCCGGCTGGATTATTTTAGTACTGCTCGGCGTTGTGTTTTTATCAGATCACATCATCATCGGTGCTGCCCACTTTATGTGGCCGCTGGCCATCATCCTGTTCGGCGTATGGCTCATCATTGGCCGGCATCACAAGTATGATAACGATTGGAAATCACGCTTTCAGTATAAAGTAAAAAAAAAGAACTGGGAGTGGGAACAGACAACCTGGACAGGTACTGAACCCGAGCCCAAAGCTTCCGACCCTATAAACGCAGAATGGGCTGCCGAAAGAAACCGTACCTACAGTGAAGATTTTATTGATATAACCTCTGTTTTTGGCAACGTCAAAAAAATGGTACTGTCCAAAAACTTCAAAGGCGGCGATATTGTCAACGTATTCGGCGGTGCCGACATCAACCTTTCACAGGCCGACATCAGTGGCCGGGTGATCATTGACGTTACCCAGTTCTTCGGCGGCATTAAACTGATCGTCCCGCCACACTGGCAGGTAGTGCCGGATGTAGCTTCTGTTTTTGCCGGTATTGAGGACAAACGGAAATCAGGTATCACACAAATGAGTGACGACAAAATACTGATCATTACCGGTACATCTGTATTTGCCGGAATTGAGATACGAAGTTTTTAACCTTAAAACAACATTGATCTATGAACTGGTACGTAGCTAAACTAATATTTCAGATCGTTAGCGGCGAGGGTAAGCACAATCCACAGTTTGATGAACAGTTAAGGCTCATCAGCGCGGCGTCAGAGCAGGAGGCTTATCAAAAAGCCAGAACGATAGGCCAGAACAGTGAGGATAATTTCCTGAACAATGCCCACCAACAGGTAAAATGGCAGTTTATTGATGTTGCGGAAATCAATGTACTTACCGAACTTGGCGATGGAACTGAATTATATTACCAGATTCATGAAGCAGAGAATGCCGATTTATATATTGCCTGGGCGCATCATAAATCGTCGTTGCTGGCTGTAACCGCTTAATCACACTAAAACAATTGGCTTCAACTTTAAACAATATCAAATTAAACTGGGCATTTGCAGCCTGCGGAGTGGCCTGGGCCGCTTTGCAGGCTTACATTATTAACAGCTTTGGGTTTAATTGGTATATAGCCTTAACCGATAGTTTAATTAGTTGCTCTGCACTTGCAGTAGCTTGCTTAATGATCAATAACACCTTCAGGTTCTATCACCCGGCCCGCGAAAACTATATCTTCCTGCTTATCGGACTGGCCGGAGCTTGTACGGCTTTAAGCCGGTATGCTTTACCTCCCTTGATCAATGATCCTGTGTATACGCTTTTTGACAGCCGGTCAATTGTTATCCGTTTCTTTACCAATTTTCTGGCTATCGGATGGATGGCAATGCTGAGCCTGATCTGGTACTCACAACTGGATCAGAAGGAAAATGAAAAACGCAAGGCAGAAGCCGAAAAGCTGGCCCGCGATGCCGAACTATATAATCTGCGGCAGCAATTGCAACCGCACTTTTTATTTAACAGCCTTAACTCTATCAACGCGCTCATCGGCTTTAAGCCCGACGAGGCCCGAAAAATGATCCACCAACTTTCGGATTTTTTGCGGGGAACACTCAAGAAAGACGATTCGCAACTGGTTACTTTGAAGGAAGAACTGCAGCACCTTAACTTATACCTGGAGATAGAAAAAGTGCGGTTCGGGCATCGCCTGCAAACGGAAGTAAGCTGCGACGAAAAATGCAGCCTGGCCACTTTGCCCTCCCTCGTTTTACAGCCCATTGTTGAAAATGCCATTAAATTTGGTCTTTATGATACAACTGGCAATGTGGTGGTAAGCATACGCGGTGAACTGGAAGACGGCTACCTGGTGCTGATGGTGCAAAACCCCTTTGACCCGCAAACTACCCGGCCGCAAACGGGAACTGGCTTTGGTATTAGCGGCTTAAAGCGTAGGCTTTATTTGCTATACGCCCGTAACGACCTGGTTGAAACTCACCTGGATGATCATATATTTACAACAATTATCAGAATACCGCAGGCATGAAAAAAGCTTTAATTATAGACGACGAACCGTTGGCCCGTATGGTGGTGCAGGAATATTTGCAGCCCTTTAAAAATATAGAGGTTATGCAAGAATGCAACGATGGTTTTGAAGGAATTAAAGCGATTATGCAGCACCAGCCCGACCTGATATTTCTGGACGTGCAGATGCCCAAGATCAACGGGTTTGAGATGCTTGAATTGGTAGACAGAGCGCCGGCTGTGATCTTTACCACCGCGTTTGACGAGTATGCCATCAAAGCCTTTGAAACGCATGCGGTTGATTACCTTTTAAAGCCTTTCAGCAAGGACCGTTTTGAGAAGGCAGTGGAAAAATTCCTGTCACAAACCCCGGTCCAGTTCGAGAAGCAAACTGAAGAGTTGCTCGAAACAGCTGCTCAATCCCCTGCCCAGCATGACCGCATTGTGGTTAAAACCGGCACCAAAGTTAAGATCATTCCTATACGGGATGTGCAATACCTCTCTGCGGACGATGACTATGTAAGCGTACATACGCACGAGGGCTCGTTCCTGAAAAATAAAACCATGAGCTTTTTTGAGAAAGCCCTGGATGAGAACCAGTTTGTACGGGTACATCGCTCCTATATTGTTAAAGTGCAGGAGATAACCCGTATAGATCCTTACGAAAAAGACTCTCACGTAGCCATCCTTCGTTCTGGCGCTAAAGTACCGGTAAGTAAAGCCGGATATGCCCGTTTGAAGCAGGTGTTAGGAATTTGAGGAAGGTGAAGGAGAAAGCTGAAAGGTAAAAGCTGAAAGCGTCCTTCTTGCGATATTCGCATTTACATTAATAGCGCTCCATAGAAATGGGTTTGATACCCATTTTTAAAAAAATTGGCACACTACCCCATCTTCGGTTAAACTCTTGACCTTTCGCCTTTCACCTTTTACCTTTCATTTTTCAGCTTTCACCTTTCGCCCTTCACATTTCGATCTTTCGCATTTCGACTTCTCCTTCAATCAAGTTTCTTTTGCCGTCGTCGCCGCCAGATCTGGCCCATGTGGCGGGTGGGTACCTGATCGCCCAGGAGTTTACCCCAGGGTTTGAGTTCATCTACGCGGTCGAAAATAATTTTCAGCACCGCAATAAAGGGCACAGAAAGAAACATGCCCGACACGCCCCAAAGACCGTTTCCCATTAGTACGATCACAATAGATATTAATGCATTGATCTGCACCCGGAATGATACGAACCTGGGATAGATAAAATTATTATCAATAAACTGGATAATGAGGTAAGCGACAAGAATACCGATCTGTGTAGAAAAACCATCCTTTGTAACGGTAGCCATCAATACTGGCAGCGCAATAGCAATAATACCGCCGATATAAGGTAGTATGTTCAAAATAGCGCCGATTACACCCAGTAATACTGCATACCTTACATCAAGAATAATAAGGGCAAGAGAATTAAGCACCGCCACAATAATCATTTCTACCAATAAGCCCACAATATAGCTTTGTATAGCGCTTTTGGTTTCCTTTAATATTTCGGCTACCTGCTGCGAGTGCTCCTCGGAGAAAACTTCATAAAGGAAGTTCAGGATCAGGGTTTTGTAGAAGAGCATCATAAACACATACACAGGGATCAAGAAAATAATGCTCAACGTACCTATTACGGTGTTCACCGTTCGCCCTACTAAAGCTCTGCTGTTACTCATTGTATCGCGTATAAACTGAACCTGCTTTTGCGTAGCTATGCCAAAATGATTATATACCCAGCCCTCCAGTTGCGTCATCATTTGGCCGAACTTGTCTTTGAGTGCCGGGAAAGAAGCGGTGAAGGAAATAATTTGCGATGACAGGAAATAGAAGATTGCCACTACAATGGCTATGGCAATAAGTATCGTTAAAAGAATAGCAGCTATACGTGGTAAACGCAACATCTCAAGCCGGGTACAAAGCGGGTTTAGCAGCACGGCAAAAAGCCCCGCAAAACAAAACGGCACCAATATATCGCCCAACTGGTTAAGTATATAACAAGCCAGTATGAGGCCAAACATGATAACGGTAGCCTTTAAATAAAAGGGGTACTCTTTGATAAGCATTAAATCCTACTTGAGATATTTTATAGGAAATAATAAAAAGCCTACTATTGTTTGAAGCTAAGGCAGCTTAACCCACCCGCTCGGAAAAGGTAAGCTGATTACCTACCGGGTCGATCACCGTGACCATGATACTTGCGGGGTCCCACTCGGGCACTTCCAGGCCGGGCCGATTGTATTTGTATCTTTTGTCGATGAGCTGCTGATGATAGGCTCTTAAACCCTCAAAATGCTGAATATGGACCCGCGTATTGGGGCTGCCGTCTCCATGATGTTCTGAAAGATATAAGGCAATGTCACGAAAAGAAACCTGTAAAAATTTTGGCGTTCCCGGTTCAAACTCATGCTCCCAGTTTACTTTAAAACCAAGCCATTTTACGTAAAAATCAATAGTTTTATCATAATCATAGAAACGAAGAACGGGTTTAACAATAGTCATCGGTGTTATTTGTGTTAGTAGGTAAGTATGCACAGGTTCCGGCTTGCTAAAATTAACCAGCCGACACGTCAGCTTCTTTAATAGAGATACTATTCTAAAAATAGGAAATATTGTCAAACCTGAGGAGTTTATGGAGATAAATATTCCAAAGTTTGTTACGTGTTCAAACCAATCCGGTTAAAATTGTTTTATAGAACATGGCAACGCGTATAGGTAACCGGCTCTCGGTATTACTGGTTATCAGTTTGGTAATCATCGGTTTTCTGGTATTCCTTTTCTTCTACGTAAAGCATCAGTTTACCGCCCGGCATGAGATTATTACGGAGGATGTGATGGTGCAGAAGATTACCAGTATGGGTAAACTGGAGCTGGTGAAATATTCGATGAAAGACGTACTTGAGAAAAAAGAAACGCGGATGATACTGCCCGATGAAAAAGTGCTGTTTCTGGCAGTGGGCGATGTTGCTGCCTGCATTGATCTTACAAAGGTGAATAAAAGCGACATTGCCGAAAAAGGCGACACGGTAACGGTAACCCTTCCCCAGCCCGAAATCTGCTATGCCCGGCTGGATCATCAGCAATCAAAAGTATATGATATAACGGGAGCGCTTTTTCCGGGTAATGCCAAAAACATGGTTGAAGATATTTACAAACTGGCCGAACAACGTCTTTTGCAAAATGCCCGACAAATGGATATTACCGGCAAAGCGCGCGAAAATGCAACGCTCATCTTCAGACCGTTGCTGGAAAACATTTCCGGTAAAAAAGTAGTGCTTAAATTTGGCGCTAATTAATCACCGTGTTAGCTCCTCTTTGGCCTCAGTAAGTGACCCCACAAAACTGATATTTCCGGTTTTATTATGCTCGGCTATAAAATCAAGGAAGCTTTTACTGGTATGCCTGGCATAATCACCAACAATGGCCAGCTTTACATTATAAGCAACCATCTTTTGCAGCACCTCGGCCGCCAGCGGGCCTTTTAGATCAAAAAAGGAGGGACTGATGTTCCGTTCGCTGATGATGAGCCTTCTTACGCCCTGATAAATACAGTCAGACATCAGTGCCAGCGCGTCTTCAACCGTATTCAAAATTACTTCATGCGCAATAATCTCGGCAATGTACGTACCTCTAAGATAGAGCAGATTAATGGTGACCATTGCCAGGCTTTGTTAGTAATTAAGGTATACAGAAGAGTTCTCCTCAGTATTTAAGCCTAAATATATATTTTTTCACCATCAATTATTGGATAAATTAAAATATTAACCTCAGTTTAATTTAGAATATTAATAGAAAACAAAGAAGCCTTTACGTCAGCGCAAAAAAACCTTTTTTTAAGTTTGACTTCATTTTGCGCGACTCAAACGCCAGCTTTTTTCCTTAACCGGGGTTTTTAAGAAGACTTGCTTAAATTCATCGGCGCTTTTAAACTGTAATTGTGGCAAAAGCCTCGCTTCTACGCGCACTTCAAAATCTGCGGTTTCAAAAGGCCATGGCGTTACGGTTAGTAAGCCGTCTCCAGGTAATTGCTGAAGCTGGTAAGGTTGCAAATCCGGGCCTGTGCTGATCTGTATCGTACGCTGCTCAGGCTGCACTTCATGTCGGCACAGCAAGAGCGAAAAGGCGTCACACCACTCTAATAAACCATAGATTCGTTCGGCTTCTTTTTTACCTATACCCAGCTCCTCCCTCCATTGTGCTTGATTTTTAAGTTGCTGATCAATAAAGGGTTTTACCAGCGGGTTGGTTGCAATTTCCTTTTTATAAAGAAATACGGTGTGCATGGATGCGAGCAAGGCGATGTACCTGCTTTTGGACAGCGAAAAATCAAGCAGTCGGCGGCAATGTGCCTCGTTATACAAACGCATGTTAAAGTTAGTTGGGCCGCCTGCTGGCGTAAGCAACAAGTCCTCATTTTCTTCCAGCTCAATCTGAGCATCGTCATGGTCGGCAACAGCGAGTAGTGTTTCGGTCCAACGCCCGGGCCTATCCTGCTTGCGCCAATGCATCGCTATCTGGGCCGCAAGTAAACCATGCGCACGCTGTGTAATGATCTCCCATCCCTGCTCTGTATAGTTAACTACCATGTGGTTAATTGCTGACAGTTAACAAACAGCCTAAACTGTAAATGTTTTTAAAGACCAGCTAATAACACCATCCAGGCCTCGTCCACGCGGTGCTGATCCAACAGTTCCTTCGCCTTTAAATGCAGTTGGATGTCGCGTGTTCGCTCATCGCCAATAGTGGCATCCAGTATTTCTTTAACTTCGGGATTTTGGGCATAGGCCTCAACTACATCATCGGTGGGCAGGACACTTATGTTACCCAATTGGCCGAGGTTGTTACCGGTAAGAATAGTTGAATTACGAATGCTGTAAGGGATAGCATCTACGCCAATGCCGATGTGCCGGTTGGGTTTAGGCACTTTAAAAAGATTATCTGCAGTAACGCGACAATACCAGTCGCCGCCCAGGCGAGCCACCAAATCTATCTTCGCTTGGTCAATCTGGCCGTTCTCATCTAAAATTGCCTCATTGATATGCATTAGTTTAATTTCGGCAACGATGAGATTGGCTGAGCCACCCTGGTCGCTAAAGGTAATCACCTCATTAACCACGCACTCCAACTGCACGGGCGATTCCGCTACCCTGGGTGGTTTAACCAGTCGAGACGCGAGCGGCGTTAATCCTGATTTTTTAAATTCATCTACCCCTTTGCCATATTCAACACTAGCCAGCGACTGCTGATGAACAATGTCATAATTGACTATATTGATGACACACTCAGGCACCTGGAGTACGTTTTCAAGGCTATGCTTAGTTGAACGGTCGCGTTCGCGCCGTACGGGTGAAAAGATGCAAAGCGGCTTATTGGTACTAAAAATATTGAAAAAGCTAAACGGACTTAAATTAACGTTCCCATCTCCGTCAATGGTCGACGCGAGACATATCGGCCGCGGTGCAATAGCATATTTCAGTGTATTTTGCAGATCGGCCGGTACGCTGTCGGGTATAGCTATAGTAAGCATGCGAAGATATTCAATAAGGCAAATTACTATATCCCTGCTATTTATTGCATCGACATATCGGAAACCCGATTGAGAATAGACCACTCAGTATCAACGCTTTTGATCACATTATTAAGTCGTCCTAAACCTACTACTTCCATTTCCACCAGATCGCCGGGTTGCAGCCATTGCGCCTGGTAATTGGGGTTATTAAGTTTACCTGTTCCATTAAGCTCCAGAAAACAGCCTGTGCCCACCGTGCCCGATCCAATCACGTCGCCAGGCAGCAGATCGCACCCGTAGGAACAGCGTTCAATTATTTCGGCAAAGGTCCAGTCCATATCGCCCATGTTACCATTAGATACCAGGTCGCCATTTACCCAGCATCGCATCTGCAGGTTATAGGTATTGCCGGTATGGCCAGCCTTCGGACTTATTTTATAGCTTTCTAATTCGTCGGGTGTTACCAGCCAGGGGCCCGTCGCTGTACAAAAGTCTTTGCCTTTGGCGGGTCCCAGGTTCAGCTTCATCTCCTGCATTTGCAATACACGGGCGCTCAGGTCATTCATAATCATAAAGCCGGCTATATACTCGTCAGCCTCTTCAGCTTTAATGTTACGACCTTTTTTATTGATCACCGCAGCCACCTCCAATTCAAAATCAAGGTGCTCAAAATGGTCGGGCATACATTCAATATCTCCCGGTCCTCGCACCGCATTATGATTGGTAAAATAAAATACCGGGAACTCGTCAAACTCAGGGATCATATCCAGCCCGCGGTTTCTGCGCGCTGTAGCCACATGCTGCCGAAACGCATAAGCATCGCGTAAAGAAGCTGGGTGCGGTACCGGAGCAATAAGCTCAAAAAACAGTTCCTCCTTTGCCTCTTCACCGGCTTTAATAGCTTCATCAATTTTAGCTGCCCGGGCCATAAGTTCCTCCCCCCCTTTCAAAAATTCGATCATTGAATCAGGGATCAGTTTATCACATGAGTTGAGGTTGTAAATATGTCCGTTAACATATAACCCCAGGTGCTCGCAGTCTTCAGTTTTATAAGATACTAGTTTCATAGGCGTATGATTGCAAAACGATCAAAACTAAACATTTTGCATTCAGAATTGTTATGCTTGCATAATAAATTTTTGTTTTTTAAATTCGTATAACCAATGACGAACCTTCTAAAACAACGGCAAAATCAGCAAGGCCTATTGGCCACATCCATAGCTTCTTCCTTTCGCTATGCCATGTTAGCCAAGATTGTTCTTGCGCAATACTCGGGGTCCTGAGGCTTAAGAGTGTTAAAGAAAGTTAGAGAAGTCAAAAGAGTTAAAAAGGTTTGAATATATAAAAATCGAAAATTACACTTCTCAAGTAAAGCTTGCTTATAACCCATTCCTTAACTATTCAAACAACTCTAACGCTTTTAACTCATTTTAACAACATCTTTAACCTCCTCTAACAATTTTAACATCTTTAACCATTTTAACCACTTGTAACTACCCCATGCCAGTCTATCATTCTCTGGGAGAAATTCCACACAAGCGGCACACGCAGTTCCGAAAGCCTGATGGCTCGTTATATGCCGAAGAATTGGTCTCGACGGAAGGCTTTTCCAGCTTATATTCGCTGGTTTACCACTGTCATCCGCCAACCATGGTTAAAGCGTTAGGCGAACCTTATTCTGTTGAACCCAAAATTGCACGCGCAAAACATTTAAAACATACCAGCCTGCTCGGCTTCAATATTGAGCCTTCTGATGATTACCTGGAGAGCCGCAAACCTGTGTTGGTGAATAGTGACCTGCATATTTCCCTGGCCGCTCCCCGCAAATCCATGACCGATTATTTTTACAAAAACAGTCAGGCTGATGAGGTGATCTTTATACATCACGGAACGGGAACACTTAAAAGCGGGTTCGGCAATATCAAGTTCAGATATGGCGACTATTTAATCGTCCCGAGAGGCACCATTTACCAGATGGAGTTTGATACCGAAAACAACAGGTTATTTATTGTGGAAAGCTTCGGTCCCATACGGGTACCCAAACGATACCTCAACCAATACGGGCAACTCATGGAGCAAGCGCCTTACTGTGAACGCGACATTAAGCGCCCGACTAACCTCGAAACACACGACGAGTACGGCGACTTTAAAATACTAATCAAAAAGCAAGGGCTTATCTATCCATATATTTATGGCACGCACCCTTTTGACTTTATTGGGTGGGACGGGTTCCATTATCCATGGGCCTTCTCCATCCATGATTTTGAACCGATAACGGGCCGGCTGCATCAACCGCCGCCGGTGCATCAAACTTTTGAGGGTAATAATTTTGTGCTCTGCTCTTTTGTTCCGCGCAAGTTTGATTATCATCCATTGTCTATACCAGCACCCTACAACCACAGCAATGTTGACAGCGACGAGGTATTGTACTACGTAGACGGCGACTTTATGAGCCGCAAAAATGTAGTTCAGGGGCAAATCACCCTGCATCCCGGCGGCATTCCGCACGGGCCGCATCCGGGTACGGTAGAAAAATCGATCGGCAGGGAGTCTACAGAAGAATTAGCTGTAATGATAGACCCTTTCAGACCATTGATGTTAACCGAAGATGCGATTAAGATTGAGGACCCGGATTATTATAAAAGCTGGATTCCACCTGAGACCCCTCCTAACCTGACAAAAGGAGACCCCTCCTAACCTCCCCTAGGGAGAGGGACCGAATGGGAATGAAAGTGTAGTTGAAGAAAAATTTGAAAAGAAGTGAAATAAAATAATAAACCACACCAATCAAAAGTCCCTCTCCGGCGAGAGGAATTTAGGGAGAGGTAAAAGTCCCCTCCTAACCTCCCCTCGGGGAGGAACCAAATGGGCGAAGATCCACTTGGAGAAGAATTTGAAGGGAAGTAAAAAAATAATCAACCACGCCAATCAAAAGTCCCTCTCCCTCGGAGAGAGATTTAGGGAGAGGTGAAAGACCCCTCCTAACCTCCCCTAAGGGGAGGGACCGAATGGGAATGAAAGTGTAGTTGAAGAAGGGAGTGAAATAAAATAATAAACCACACCAATCAAAAGTCCCTCTCCCTCGGAGAGGGATTTAGGGAGAGGTGAATTTAGGGAGAGGTAAAATGCAAACAGCAACAATAGAAAAACCCGCACAACAAACAGATTTTCTACCGCTTAACGGCACAGACCACGTGGAGTTCTATGTAGGCAATGCTCGGCAGGCGGCGCATTTTTATAAATCGGCATTTGGCTTTCAAAGTTTAGCCTACGCAGGTCCGGAAACAGGCGTGCGCGACCACTCTTCGTACGTGTTAGAACAAGGTAAAATACGTCTGGTGCTCACTACCCCGCTGAGGAGCGAGAACCCCATCGCAGAGCATATTAAAAGACATGGCGACGGTGTAAAAGTACTGGCCCTTTCTGTTGATGATGCTTACGATGCTTTTGAACAAACCACTTCCCGCGGTGCGCAGCCCTATCTTAAGCCTCAAACGCTTAACGACCCCGACGGTCAGGTGCGCCTAAGCGGCATAAAGTTGTATGGCGAAACAGTTCATATTTTTGTTGAACGGAAAAATTACCACGGCATCTTTTTGCCTGGATATAAAAAATGGGAAACGCACTACAACCCCGAACCAACGGGCTTATTGCATATTGATCACTGTGTTGGCAATGTGGGCTGGCATAAAATGAACCAGTGGGTTCACTTTTATGAAGACGTAATGGGTTTCCGTAATATCCTGAGTTTTGATGACAAAATGATCTCAACAGAATACTCGGCACTTATGAGCAAGGTAATGAGCAATGGCAACGGTTATGTTAAGTTTCCGATCAATGAGCCTGCGGAAGGTAAAAAGAAATCACAGATTGAAGAGTACCTGGAATTTTATGAAGATGAAGGTGTGCAACATCTGGCCATGGCAACCAACGATATTGTTAAAACAGTAACTGCGCTACAGGATCGCGGGGTAGACTTCCTGTCGGTGCCGACCACCTATTATGATCACTTGATTGAACGGGTTGGGCACATCGATGAAGACCTGGAGCCGTTAAAAAAGCTTGGTATACTTGTTGACCGTGATGACGAGGGATACTTGCTCCAGATATTTACTAAGCCGGTTGAGGACCGCCCTACGGTGTTTTTTGAAATTATACAGCGTAAAGGTGCGCGCTCTTTCGGGGCTGGCAATTTTAAGGCACTATTTGAAGCTATTGAACGCGAACAGGCTTTACGCGGCAATCTTTAATTATAACTGACCAATTATAATCGCTTCTTTTTTATAAGAAGACAGCCGGGCTTTTAGTCCGGCTTTTGTATTTTTAGGTATATGGAAGCAGATGTCAATGAGGTAGTAGATTTACTGAAAGAAAAGGCGAGCCCCGCCAATGCCGAGGGCATGAAACGTTTTGGCATCAACACATCAATGGCATTAGGCGTCAGCATTCCTGAGCTGCGTAAACTTGCTAAGCTCATTAAAAAGGACCAGCAGCTTTCCCTTAAACTCTGGGAAACCGGAATTCATGAGGCGCAGATACTCGCATCAATGATAGGTGACCCGAAACAGGTAACAGAAGAACAGATGGATAGCTGGACCGCTGACTTCTCCTCCTGGGATATATGCGACCAAACCTGCGGCAACCTATTCGATAAAACACCATTTGTGAGCAAAAAAATTGAAGTATACACGGCCTCACAACAGGAGTTTGTTAAACGCGCCGGATTTGTTTTGATAGCATACCTCGCTGTACATGATAAAAAAGCTCCAGACCAGATCTTTACTCCGTATTTCTCAATTATTGAACGCGAAGCCTGGGATAATCGCAATTTTGTTAAGAAGGCGGTAAACTGGGCACTAAGGCAAATTGGCAAACGAAATGCGGCGCTTAACAGCGCAGCGATCGAAACAGCAATCCGCATCATCAAACAAAACAACACACCGGCAGCGAGATGGATAGGGCGTGATGCTTTAGCCGAACTGGAGGCAGTGAGCCTGGGATAATCAGGTTAATTAAATTACATTTAATTATAAAACCATTGACGATGAGATATTTACTTAATACGGCGCTGCTTATTGCCGCCTTATAGGGGGCTAGTCAAACCGTCCCTAAGCAAACCTACGATGGCGCCCTTGCCCAAAAGCTTGGTGCTGATCAATATGGCATGAAAAAGTATGTGATGGCCTTTTTAAAAGCGGGCCCTAACCGCGCAAAGGATTCTGTTGCAAGGTTAAAATTACAAGTGGCGCATCTCAAAAATATACAGCGATTGGCAGCAGAAGGCAAACTTATCGTTGCGGGCCCTTTTCCGGATGACCAAACAATCAAAGGTATATTTATATTTAATGTAACAACGGTTGAGGAAGCACGTAAACTAACCGCAACCGACCCGGCAATTAAAGCAGGCAGCCTGGTGATGGAGTTGCACCCTTGGTATAGTTCCGCAGCATTGATAACGATACCGGCCACACATGCTAAAATTGAGAAGAAAAATATTACCGATTAAAACAACCGTGTATGGAACAATACGATAAACGCGTTGACGACTACATCGATAGAGCCGCTGATTTTGCTAAACCGATCCTCATACATTTCAGGGATCTGATGCACAAAGCATCGCCGCTTATCACAGAAACGATCAAATGGGGCACGCCGCATTTTGAGTACAAAGGCACGATTTGTACGCTCGGGGCATTTAAAAATCACTGTATCATTGGCTTCTGGAAAAGTTCCTTATTACCAAACCCTCATGGCGTTTTAACTAAAAAAGATGAAGCGGCTGGTCAGTTCGGCAAGATCACCAGCCTGGCAGACCTTCCTTCGGACGATATACTGCTGGATCTGATACATCATGCCGTGTTAATTAATGAACAGGGCATCAAAACTGAAAAAAAAGCAGCAAAACCGAAAGAACCAATCACGGTACCTGAAGACTTTGAGCAACTACTAGAACAAAACGCAGTAGCGAAACACAATTTTGAAAATTTTAGCTACTCATCAAAAAAAGAGTACCTCGAATGGTTTGCCGAAGCGAAGACTGATGCAACGCGACAAAAAAGATTAGGCGCTGCAATAACCCTTATTAATGATGGAAAAACGCGATATTGGAAATATAATAAGTAAAATATAGTATTAAATTTATTGCAAACATGACGGTTTGCAGATTAATTAAATACTTAACACCGCTGAATTTCAATTACATAATACTTAATTCTGAAACTTTTTACTATTTTTAGGGCCCGCAAGGAAAACATCCTTTTTGTAATTCTTTTTTTAACATAAAGTACTGACCCTAGCTTAATTGTATCGGATGAACCCGGAATATGAAGTTTACGAGGCTGCATGGAAAGTAAAAGCTGTTGGCTTTGATGCCAATGACCTGCTTTTAAAACTTGCGGAAAGTGTAAACATCGGTATCTGGCAATTTGATATAACCGATAGCGAACAGCTGATCTGGAAACAATATAACATACCCGCGCTACTTGGCTACCTGCCCGGGCAGACTCCTGAAGACTACCATCATTTTCTCGACCACCTGGTACACCCTGATGACAGGGAAATTGTTTTTGATTTCTTTAACTATTTCCTGAAAAAAGCAGGCAAGTCGGCGATAGAATTCCGACTGCTTACCTGTACCATGGGTTACAAATGGCACAAATGTACTGGCAGGGCTTGGTTTGACGACAGGGGTTGCCTGCAACAGCTTATCGGTGTGATATATGCGCAGGACGACCATAAGCTGCAAATGGATTACCTGAAGCAGAAACTTCGGCTATTTACAGACTCAGCCACCATATTAGAGGCCGGAGGATGGCAGGGCGACCTGAAGTCGGGCCGCATCACCTGGACGCCCGAGGTTTACAAGATATTGGAAGCGCCCTACAGCTTTCAGCCAACATTGGATAATCTTACTGATTTTTTCCATGAAGAGGACCGCAAGCTGATCAAACTCGCGTTTAAAGATTCGGTGCAGCGCCTAAACACCTTCCAGGTGGAAGCGCGTTTTCTAACAGAAAAAAACTATCCGGTTTGGGTAACCATTAAGGGCAAACCAATAGCTGATCATTTTGGCAAATGCATTGGCTTGCAAGGCAGTGTGCAAAAAACCAGCAGCCCCGTAAAGGAAAATAATGACCTGCAACGAGATATGGACTTTCTGGCCGACCAGAATAAGCGGCTGCATAACTTTGCCCACATCGTATCACACAACCTGCGGTCATACAGCAATAATCTGCAATTTATGGTAAGCCTGCTGGACGACCCGGATTTGGAGGAAGCCGAAAAACCAGAAATATTTAGCAAGATAAGGCAGCTGAGTGAGCAACTGGGAACTACTATACATGATCTGGACGAAATTGTGAAGGTAAACACAGACACCAGTCAGAAGATGGCCGAGATTGATCTTGAAAGCTGCTTTAAAAAAGTGATGGGTACATTAGAGGCCAACATCACAACCACGGAAGCAAAGGTTTCCTATGATTTTTCTCAGTGCCCAACAATAACCTATGTACCGGCTTACCTGGAAAGTATCTTCCTTAATTTGTTGACCAACTCGCTTAAATACCGGCATCCAGACCGCCATCCGGAAATTAACTGCCGTACCTATAAAAAAGCCTCAAACATTTATCTCGAGTTTAAAGACAACGGCATTGGGATTGACCTCAAAAAAAATGGCAAAAAGCTGTTTGGCATGTATAACACCTTCCATAGTAATAAGGATGCCAAAGGTATAGGATTATTTATCACCAAAAACCAGGTAGAGGCACTTGGCGGCTCAATTGAAGCAGAAAGTACGGTTGACGTTGGAACCACATTCTCAATAAGACTGACGTAAAATCGGCCGGTGCAAACTCTCTCGATCTCCGGTATATTGAAGAATCAACAATGATGAGAGGAATACTTCCAGAGATTAACTTTTCATTAGAAAATACAATAATGCGCCTGTCTTCTTAAAGGAGGCATGCATTTTGTATTATTTGTCCTGAGTTTTATATCCAAATACCCAACGGTCGCCCCAGCTTTTATACGTGGGCGACCGTTGCATTTTTACATAGTGCGTCCTTCGAAAAAGAGCGCAGCCACATCAAAGGAATTTATTCGATATAGCTTTCCAATATTTTGAACCCGGTGCTGGTTTTAAGTTCCACTTTATCAACGGAATTAGGGATCAGGATACTTTCACCAAGCTTTACTTCATATTCAGTGCCATCGTAAACCAGGGTATAGGCTCCCCCTACACAAACATGGATCACAAAAGAATCAAGAGAGCTATAGTCTCTCTCGGTGCTTTCCGTATAATCAAGGATATTGGTAGTAAAGTACTGACAGGTCACTACTTTTACCGCTTCGTCTTTAACGGCTTCGTATTTTGTCTTGTATTCAGGATAAAAGTTATAGTCAATTGCTGCTAACGCTTCTTCTGTATGCAGTTCGCGTTTGTTGCCTTTATCATCAACGCGATCAAAGTCATAAATGCGGTAGGTAATGTCAGACGTTTGCTGAATTTCTGCAACGAGCAAACCTTTTCCTATAGTATGCACACGGCCGGCCGGTAAAAAGAATACGTCTCCTGCCTTTACATCTTCGCGATTTAATATATCAGTCAGGTGGCCGCTGTTAAATTTATCCAGGTAAACCTCTTCACTCACCTGTTGGTTAAAGCCTGAGATCAGTGTTGAGCCTGGATCAGCCTCAATTACATACCACATTTCCGTTTTACCGAACGAATTATGGCGCTTTTTAGCTAGCTCGTCATCAGGATGAACCTGAATAGACAGATCATCAGCGGCATCAATAAACTTTACCAGCAACGGAAACTCGTTACCAAAACGCTCATATACTTTTTTGCCTACCAACTGCCCTTGATGCTCCTCAACAAGTGCAGCCAGGGACTGACCTGCCAGTTCGCCGTTGGCAACTACAGAAACATCTGATTTTACTCCTGATATTTCCCAGGTTTCGCCACAGTTTGGCAGCGAGCCGAAATCTTTATGCAAAAAAGTGCGGATCTTTTGACCGCCCCATATTTTGTCTTTATAAATAGTTTTGAATTTGAAAGGATATAAAGTTGACATGGTTAATGTGTTAGTTATTTACTTTCTGTAAGCGTTTTGAGATGGTTAATTAAATCGGAAAGGATTCTCTTTAATGCCCTGACAATTTGATAATCTAGACCGACAATAGTCATGAACGATACGATTTCTAAATCCCCTCAGCCTTTTTCCATCCTATATGGCCTTGCTCATCTTTAAAATCGTCCGGCAAACGATTAGCCGCTTCACCAATAATTTCAAAATTGCGCACAACTGCGTCTATTGTTTTACTATCGGCAAGAAAATCTTGAAATGACAGACCATCAGTATATTTAATTATTTTCTGAGCACTTTCAAAGATATCTGTCAATAAGAGAGTTATATCACGTTTAGACATATACTATTTCAGGCTCTATAACTTGTAGATATCGTTCCTTAATTCCGTTTCGGGACACAAGGTCCACTTTGTGATGTATGCGGTTTTCAATCTCTTCCGCTAAGTCTATAAATTCGATTCCGATCGGCTTTTTAAAGTCAACTATAATATCGACATCGCTTTCTTCCCGAAAGTCACCTCTTGCGGCAGAGCCAAATATACCCAACGAACTAATTCCGTATTTTTCCATCAAAAACGGTTTCATTTCATGCAGTATAGATGTTATAACACTCAGTTGCATACGCAAATATATAGTTATTAAACAACAAAGCCTGCTCATTTGGTTAAGCAGGCTTTGTATATCAATTAGGCGCCACGACTTATTTAGCCAGTTTTGCCTTTAAGTTTTCGTTAATAGCTTCTAAAAACTCTTCAGTGTACAGGTAGTCGGTACCGTGCTCTACTTTAGGTTTAATAGTAATAGCAAGGTCCTTGGTCATTTTACCGCTTTCAACGGTTTCAATACAAACCTGCTCTAAAGTATGGCAGAAATCGATCAACGCCTGGTTGTTATCTAAACGACCACGGAACTCTAAGCCACGGGTCCAGGCAAAGATAGAAGCAATTGGGTTGGTGGAAGTTGGACGACCTGCCTGATGCTCGCGGTAGTGACGGGTTACGGTACCGTGTGCGGCTTCAGCTTCCATAGTTTTGCCATCAGGCGTAACCAGTGTAGAAGTCATCAAACCTAATGAACCAAAACCTTGTGCAACGGTATCAGATTGAACGTCGCCATCATAGTTTTTACAAGCCCATACAAAGTTACCGTTCCATTTTAATGCAGAAGCAACCATGTCGTCAATAAGACGGTGCTCATAGGTTAAGCCCTCTTTAGCAAACTCAGCCTTAAATTCATTTTCATAGATCTCCTGGAAGATATCTTTGAAACGGCCATCGTATTTTTTAAGAATAGTGTTCTTGGTTGAAAGATATAAAGGCCATTTTTTAAGTAAAGCCTGGTTAAAGCAAGCACGTGCAAAACCTTTGATAGATTCATCAGTATTGTACATTGCCAGGGCAACACCATCACCTTTAAAGTTATATACTTCGAATGATTGCTCTTCGCCGCCATCTTCAGGTGTAAAGGTGATTGTTAATTTACCTTTTCCTTTGGTTACAAAATCAGTAGCACGGTACTGGTCGCCAAAAGCATGACGGCCGATACAGATCGGAGCTGTCCAGTTTGGAACCAAACGTGGTACGTTTGACATTACGATAGGCTCGCGGAATACAGTACCGTCCAGAATGTTACGGATAGTGCCGTTTGGCGACTTCCACATTTGTTTCAGGTTAAACTCTTTAACACGCGCCTCGTCTGGAGTGATGGTGGCACATTTAATACCAACGCCGTATTGTTTAATAGCGTTAGCTGCATCTATAGTTACCTGGTCATTGGTCTCATCACGATATTCAACTCCCAGATCGTAATATTTAATATCAAGATCAAGATAAGGGAAGATTAGTTTATCTTTTATAAACTTCCATATAATTCGGGTCATTTCGTCCCCGTCCAGTTCAACTACCGGATTTTCTACTTTAATTTTTGACATACCTGATACTTTTTCAATTTTTTAAAGGGCTCAAATATAAAAATTTGGCCTCATCAAACTAACGAAAAAGAAAATTTGAGGTGAAGTTCAAACATATTCTAACAAAATAATATTTAAATATTGATATGTGAAACTTTGGTGCTATTTTTAAAAACGATATTAAACAAGGTACTGGCGTGATTTTTGACTCAGACTGTATATGATTAAAACCCTACCCAAACTTTTATTATTCACAATTTTAATTTGCCTACTTAGTCTAACGTCTAAAGCCCAGCTTGGCTATAACTACGCCCAGTACGACTTTGGTGTGGCGGCTTCTATCAATACCGTTTATGGTGATGCCGAAACCATTAAGCAAACGCCCGCGCTGCATCTTAGCTTTAACTATAACCAAACTGCGTTTATAAATCATATTGTTGAGCTTCAAATTGGCAAGCTTGCCGGCGGCGACAGCGTTAACACGCTTTCGGGCAGACAATTCAACAACCACTTTACGGCTGTAGTATTCCGTTCACAACTGCAGGCCGGAGAATTTATAGATTATTCACAAAGCGCATTGGCCAATGCTTTTAAAAACTTATACATCAGCACAGGTATCGGAGCTATATTCAACAATCTCGTTGATGTTAACCGCTACTCTATAAAGGTACCGGGGTTTTATACCCCCGGAGTCAATCAGTCAACCAACCTATTCCTGCCTTTAAGAATTGGTTATGAGTTTAAGGTGTTTAATCAATATGATGAACCTACGCTGAAAATTGACTTCGCCTACCAGTACAACTATGTGTTTGGAGACGATATTGACGGTTACAGAGTTGGTAGCCAGGGCGATAAGTTTCTGCAATGGAGCCTCGGTTTTAAGTTTGCTATTGGCGGCGTAACGTCCAATAATAAACAGATCAGCTATTAACTGCAATCAATTATTATCGGTAGATCAACACAATTTCCCGCTTATAAGCGTTTTATAGGTACAGAAGAACTTTTTTAAACCTATAAACAAAACACTTATGAACAACGATAAATTTTATCCGGAGTTTAATGATGAGAACCTGGATAGGGATAAAAAGCTCAAAGACGACCTCGATGGAAACCCCGACGTGGACGACCTGAAGTACGATCCTGATAACGATAGTTTTGAGATAGACGTTGAAGGCGCAGACCCTGATTATCAGCACCCGCCCCTGTTTGATACTGCGGCAAAAAACGGCTCAGACTCTAACTCAAGTTACGACGAAGCCAATCAGTATGATACTGCAGGTGAATATGACCCCAACCGCTCGCTCGAAACAGACGCTCCAGATCTGGGCATGCATATTGACGACGGCAAAATATTAAATGTTGATCCCATTGATCGGGATCTGTCACATACCCCCGAAGATGACCGGGATGACCTCGATGAAGAAGGCTATCCGAAGAATGACGGGGATTATTTGAAATGAGCCCCACCCAACCCTCTCCGGAAGGGAGGGCTTAAAGAAAAGCCCGAAACTTCTTTAAGATAATTACTATTATAATAAAAAGTCACCCAACCTTACCTCGAAGGAGAGGGCTTTTAAAAGCCAATTAAAGGAGTTTTAATGCGAAAAACTCCTTTAATTGCAATCATGAACATGTGTTTTATGTTTTAAAGTCTCCCCTTCGGGGAGATTTAGAGGGGTGAGCGGGCTGGCGTCTTAATCCAATTCCAGATTAAACCGTTTCTTTAATTCCATTAACTGGGGATTTTTGGCGGCCATATGTTGAAATTTTTCCGCAGCGGTATATGGTCTTTTCACTACGGCTTGCTCGTCCAACCGGGTTAGCATTTCAATACTAAAGTTCCGGAGATTGCTCCGAAGATAGTTAGTAAGCTCCGGCTTTTCATCCCTGAAATAATTTTCCTGCGACTTATTAGTCACAATCACCTCAAATGTATAAGGACGCAGCATAACCGGTGCATTGGCCGATAAGATGGTAATCACGGTCATCGACTTACCCTCGGCTTTAATCTTAGTGATATAGTCGTTCCAGTACTTCAGGAAGGTATCCATCGTAAAGTCCTCGTAATCGTCTCCTTTAAGGTAAGGATCGTCTTCATCCTCAACAACGGTTTCTCCGGCTACAGGTAAAGTTCCTGATAGCTTAGGCGTAGAGGACATGTTAGGCAAACCACTCAAAAGGCTTTTGCCACCAGTTGAGAGAGTCGGCGTTGCTGGTATATTGGTAGTTACCGGTTGAGTAACAGGAACTGACGGAGCAACAGGTTCAGGTTTTTTAGCAGCCTGATAGTTCACCGGTGCTTCATTAACTACCGGTTGGGTTTTAACTTCTGTCTTCGGCGCTGCTGAACCGTCTAATGCTGGGGTATCAGGTTTTTTTTTTAACTGGTCCTGAAAGGCCGGTGCAGTTTGTGGGGCAGTTACCATATTAAAGGCAGAAGGCAGATGGCACATTTTGAGCAGCGCCAGCTCAACCTGTAATCGCTGATTTTTGCTTAACCGGTAATTAAGGTCGCACTGGTTGGCAATATTCATAGCCGATAACAAGAATGAGGTACTTGCCGCCTGTGCCTGCTGCAGGTAACGCGCCCGAATACCTTCGCTCACCTCCAGTAGTTTTAGTGTGGCTGCATCTTTTCCAACCAGCAAGTTGCGAAAATGGGCGGTAAGTCCATTAATGAAATGGCTACCATCAAAACCCTTCGATAGTATTTCATCAAAAAGCACCAATGTTTTTGAGGTATTCTCCCCAAGCAAGCATTCGGTTACATTGAAATAATAATCGTAATCCAGAATGTTGAGGTTATCAATAACCGCCTTATAGGTAACATTACCACCAGAGAAGCTTACGATCTGATCGAACATAGAAAGCGCATCGCGCAAACCACCATCGGCTTTCTGGGCTATGATATGCAAACCATCCGGTTCATATTGAATATCCTCTTTAGCAGCTATAGAAGCCAGGTGATTAGCCATATCCTCCACACGGATACGGTTAAAATCAAATATCTGGCAACGCGAAAGGATAGTGGGGAGAATTTTATGCTTCTCGGTAGTAGCCAGAATAAATATGGCATAGTTAGGTGGCTCTTCGAGCGTTTTCAGAAAAGCGTTAAAAGCCGCTTGAGAGAGCATGTGCACCTCATCGATGATATAAACCTTATAGCGTCCGGCCTGGGGCGGTATGCGTACCTGGTCTATCAGATTACGTATATCGTCAACCGAGTTGTTCGACGCCGCATCAAGCTCATGTACGTTAAATGAATTACCATTCTGAAAAGCGCGGCAGGCATCACACTCACCGCAGGCTTCGCCGTTGGGTTGTAAATTCTGGCAGTTGATGGTTTTTGCCAGTATCCGCGCACAAGTTGTTTTTCCTACACCACGCGGCCCGCAGAATAAAAATGCCTGCGCCAACTGATTTGCTCTGATGGCGTTCTTGAGTGTGTTGGTCACATGTTGCTGACCTACAACGGTTTCAAAAGTAGCTGGACGATATTTACGAGCCGATACAATAAAATTATCCACAGCCACTAAGATAGTAAGAAAATGGTTAAGCCTAAAAATAGATTTTTACACATGCCTCTGGTCAATTTGGTTAGGTACGTTTTACAACCAGCGCCCTCTCCCCCCTACATTATTATTTATCAACCCTTTCACTTTGAAAACAATAAATAATTACCTACATTTGCATCCCCGTTTAATGCGGGTAAATCATTAAAAATTAAGTATAAATGCAACAGTACGAAAGCGTGATCATTCTGACCCCGTTGTTATCAGATGAGGCTGCTAAAGAGGTTATCGCCAAATTCAGCAAGATCCTTACAGATAACGGAGCCGAAATTATCCAGGAGGATAATTGGGGTCTGAGAAAATTAGCGTACCCTATCGAGAAAAAAACTACAGGGTATTATCACTTAACTGAATTTAAGGCTCCGGGTGAATTAATTAACAAATTGGAGGTTGAATACAGACGTGATGAGCGCGTTATGCGTTTCCTGACTATTGCGCTGGACAAACACGCCATTGCTTACAATGAGAAAAAACGCAGCGGTGCTTTCAATCAAAAGAAATCAGCTAAAGCAGAGGAGGCAGCACAATAATGGCAAACGAACAAATTCAATACGTTACCGCTCCTAAAGTGGAGGATAACCGCAAAAAATACTGCCGTTTCAAAAAGAACGGTATCAAGTATATCGATTACAAAGACGCAAACTTCTTATTAAAGTTCGTTAACGATCAAGGTAAAGTATTACCTCGCCGTTTAACCGGTACTTCATTGAAGTTTCAGCGTAAAGTGGCTCAGGCTGTTAAACGCGCACGCCACATCGGTTTATTACCATATGTTACTGACTCGTTAAAATAATCATAGGAGGTTTAAGCAATGGAAGTTATTTTAAAACAAGACGTAAAAAGCCTCGGTGAGAAAGACGATATCGTAAAAGTAAAACCAGGTTACGGCCGTAACTACCTGATTCCTCAGGGTTTCGCCACCTTAGCTACCGAATCTGCAAAGAAAGTATTAGCTGAGAATTTGAAACAAGCTCAATTTAAGCAAGACAAAATCCGTAAGGATGCTGAAGAGCTGGCTGCTAAATTGGAAAACGTAAAACTTACTATCGGTGCTAAAGCCGGTGAAAGCGGTAAGATCTTCGGTGCCATCAACACTATCCAGGTTGCTGACGCTTTGAAGAAACAAGGCTTTGAAGTTGACCGTCGTCGCATTACCTTCGATCAGGAGCCTAAAGTAGTAGGTGAATACACTGCTAACCTTAACTTACACAAAGAAGTTAAAGTTAAAGTTCCTTTCGAAGTAGTAGCTGAGTAATTTAATTTCGGAATTCGGATTTTCGATCCGCCAGTTGTCGGACAGGTTTTCGGATTTATCTAAAGCCGAAATGCGAAGTGTTCAATTCGAAATTGAGATAAGATAATAAATAAGGTGTTTGGAGATTTCCAGACGCCTTTTTTGTTTTTGGGCGTTACCGCGCCTTGCTCAGGTCAAAGCAGCGGTCGCGCTTTCCGTTGCAAGTCCTCGCTCCTATGCTGCAACCTCTCCCTGCTCCGGGCTTTCAACTGCAATCGCTAACGTGGCGCAAGTAGGTTTGCTACAGCCGCTCCTCGCATTGATGCTTCGCACTTCAACTTTCACACAAATCCGAAAACTTGTCTGACCACTGGCGGATCGAAATTCCGAAAACTTGTCCGACCCCTGGCGGATCCAAAATCAAAAAGTATTATCTTCGGGCAATCAATGAGAGGCATAGGGAAACTAATTTTAAGGATACTTAAACTAATTGTAATTGCATTTATAGGCATATCTGTTTTATGGGTATTACTTTATAAATGGGTTAATCCACCCGTAACCTGGCTCATGATTACCCGTGGGTTTGAGCGCAAGCATGATGGCAAGGACTGGAAGATTGACAAACATTGGGTTCCGTTTGACAGCATTGCCGACCCCATGAAACGAGCTGCAGTTGCCGCAGAAGATCAAAAGTTTTTGGACCATTACGGCTTTGACTTTAAGGCCATGGAAAAAGCCATTGACAAGAATGCACACAGCCATAAACTGATGGGTGGCAGTACCATCTCACAGCAAACGGCGAAAAACGTTTTCCTGTGGCCCGGCCGTTCTTATGTGCGTAAGGCGTTTGAAGCATGGTTTACTATTTTGATAGAAACCTTCTGGAGTAAGCGCCGCATTATGGAAGTTTACCTCAACGAAATAGAGATGGGTGATGGTATTTATGGTGTGGAAGCCGCTTCACAAAACTATTACCATATTCATGCCTCTGAACTTAACAAACACCAGGCCGCAAGTATTGCATCTATATTTCCGGATCCGCTTAAATGGTCGCCCACTAACCCTGATGATCACTTGCGGCACAAGCAATACCTGATCATGAAGAATATGCGAAGGTTAGGGCCGCTGGATTTTTAGCTCCCCTACCTCCCTGAAGGGGGAACTTTTAAACTGAAGAGTTCAATTATCTTTTTGAAGTAATAATTATAGGAACTCTTATACCCGAGATTCTAATTATTACTATAACCATCATACTTATTGGATAGCTTCTTTATCAGAAAACAGGAATTAATCTCTATCCTATTATCCGGCGCCCTGAGTTATTTATTGCATTACATTAAAATGAGTTAAAGTCAAATCGCTTTGATCTCACAGATAGGGAGAATTAACCGTAACGAAATATATTTCAATTACCGCATTGCATTTGCGTGAGTTACTTGGCCAAATAATTATTACAATTGAGATAAAGAATACCTTTGAAATGATTATTTCAAGGACCATATTTTATTTTTCCTTGTGTGCTCTCTTGTTGTTTACGAGCCTTAGTGGACCTATCTCTCTTATTTGCCCCAGCTCTGGTTAACTATAAATAAAATAGCTATTATGCTTTTTATTGGTTATATTGTACAAATTGGCAATAACAAAATATGAAAAAGTACAAGCGAGGTGAAAGGGTAATTACCGTAAATGGGCAAGGTAAAGTAATACACGATCAAATGGATACAAGGGTGATGGTTAGATTAACAGCTACCGGGGAAACAGACAAATATGATGAAGACAAAATTAAGGGTGATTCTGTTACAGACAAAAATAACTTATCTGTATCGATACGTGAAATGCACGGCTTAAGTGTCAATAAGCCACCACAAAATAAAAAAAGTAAGAGTTAATCTTATAATCACTTTGCTCCTGATGCTGAATTAAGGGGTGAGCAACATTAATTATTGATAATAATCCTCAAGTCGGCGGGTTATGGTTTCCATAACAACATCGGATAACGGTTCGCCCTGTAGTTGCACCCATTGAAAGTTTTCATCTTGGTCTATTTGTGCCACAGCTTTACCATCAAAGCAAATATTATAAGGCCCATTCTTAAATAGCACTTCGCAATAAGTCATATTATCATTCAATTCGAGCCCAAACCCAAAAGATGTCACAATTTCCCTTCCCAATATATATTTATGATTTTTAATAAACTCAAATAGCTGGCTTTTTTCTATTTCACATAAAGTTTCCATACCATCATAGCTCCAGACACCCTCATTAATTGTAATCGTACCTATGTTACTATTGCCTTCAATGATATTGTGCTTGCCTGCGCTAATGTATCGACCATGATAAAACAACAGTTCAGACTCTATCTGGATATACCTCTCATTTTTACCATCAATTAGCAAGTAGCCCGTCTTTTCAACCATATCGCCAGTCTTTTGCTGCAAATATTAAAAGGCTGTAAGTGAATAACATATTATTCCACAATTTGTTAGCTCAACTTAAATATAAATTATCCTATTAGCATATTAATTTTTTACTTTACCAACAGAAGCACATTTTTAATAAACCGGATAATAAATGGACATAGAAAGATATTCTGCTATAGTTGGCAGTGGCAGTTATGTGCCTACCCGCAGAGTAGGTAATGAATATTTTATGAACCACGTATTTTTTGATCAGGATGGCGAGCGGCTTACTAAAATGAATGGCGTAATTATTGAGCAGTTTGAACAAATTACGGGTATCAGGGAAAGACGATATGTTACCGATGACTTGCTTACCTCTGATATAGCCTTTTTTGCTGCCGAAGATGCCCTGATCTCTGCAGGTATAGATGGAGAAAGCCTTGACTATCTTATCGTAGCTCACAACTTTGGCGACATCAGTGCGGCCAACCCAAGAAGTGAATTTGTACCCGCATTAGCTTCCAGGGTAAAGCAACGTTTAGGCATCAAGAATACTCAGACCATACCCTACGACTTGCCTTTTGGATGTGCGGGCTGGCTACAAGGTGTAATTCAGGCTGATTTTTATATTCGGTCCGGAAGCGCCAAAAGAGTGATGGTGGTAGGAGCAGAAACACTTTCGCGTATATGTGACCCGCATGACCGTGACAGTATGATCTACGCAGACGGCGCAGGTGCAATTATCTTGGAGGCAATAGAAAGCAATGAACCAGTTGGAATTCTGGCCCACGTAAGTAAGTCTTATACTGCGGAGCTGGCGGGAGTATTAAGGATGGGCAAATCATCTAATCCTGATTATGGGTCAGACAGGCTATTTCTGAAGATGCAGGGGCGAAAACTTTATGAGCATGCACTAAAAATTGTCCCTGTAGTTATTAAAGAATCTATTATTAAAGCCGGCTTGTCCGTTCTTGATATTGATAAAGTACTAATTCATCAGGCAAATAATAAGATGGACGAAGCCATTCTTAAACATTTGTATGAGTTGTATGCAATAAAACAGGTCCCTGAGAATGTTATGCCCATGACTATCTCGTGGCTCGGTAATAGTTCTGTAGCTACTCTGCCCACTTTGTATGATTTGTTTGTTAAAGAACAACTTGTGGATCATCGAATAACCAAGGGGAGACATATTGCTTTTGCGGCCGTTGGGGCGGGTGTCAACATCAATTCCCTTATTTATAAGATACCCTTTTAAAGCTAATTATTTAGCAATAAATAAAATACATTGACCAAAAGATAAATTAACCAATATTAATACATACCTTGCTTACTTATTAATAATAATATAATGCAACAAGGAAAAGTAAAATTCTTTAATGAAACAAAAGGTTTTGGATTTATTACACCTATTAATGGTGGAAACGAAATTTTTGTTCATTCTTCTGGTCTGATTGACAACATTCGCGAGAATGACCTGGTTGATTTCGACATGGAAGAAGGCCGGAAAGGCCCTAACGCTGTAAATGTGAAAGTAGCTTAACCCCTATCATAATTTATTGTGAAGCATTCCCCTCAAAAGGAATGCTTTTTGTTTTTTATCTGTGCTGCTCCTGCAAATAAGTGTACCAGTATAAACTTTTTTCATTACCTTGTTCTAACCGCCTGTTTCGTCCAGCTTAACCGGCATCAATAATCTGTATGATATAAAATGATAGAAACAGGGAAAGACCTTAAACTGGCCGTCTTAATTGATGCTGATAATGTTCCTTATGCCAGTGTAAAAGAAATGTTTGAAGAGATAGCCAATTATGGGACCCCTACTTTTAAACGGATTTACGCAGACTGGACCAAACAAACTGTAACAGGCTGGAAAAAAGTTTTATTGGAAAATGCAATAACGCCTATTCAACAATATAGCTACTCCACCGGTAAAAATGCATCAGACAGCGCGTTGATTATTGATGCCATGGATATTTTGTATACCGGTAAAGTAGATGGCTTTTGTATTGTGTCTAGCGACAGCGATTTTACAAGATTAGCAACCCGCCTGCGCGAAGCCGGTATGAAGGTTATTGGAATTGGTGAAAAGAAAACATTAAATCCCTTTATTACCGCATGTGATAAATTTATTTACATCGAGATATTGAAAAAGAAACCGGTTATTGCAGCAGACGTCGAACCCAAAGCAGCGTCAAAAAAGGGAAAAGAGCATAACCAACCTTTAAGTCGGATTGACCCCGAAACTATCGCATTATTTATTAGCAGTATCACAGATTTAGGTGATGACAACGGGTGGGCCTACCTGGGCGACCTCGGCAACCTGATTTTAAAGAAAAGGCCGGATTTTGACCCAAGGAACTACGGATTCTCAAAGATGCTGCCCCTTATTAAAAGCATGAATAAATTTGAAGTTGATGAACGTGAAACAGGCAGAAGTCATACGAAACACATTTATATTAGAAAGAAGTAACTGCTGCTTATAAGGAAATTGCCTTAATAATGAAGTTAAGGTATTAAACATTCTACCACTTTCGCCATTGGTAGCTATTATGCTATTTAAATTATGAGACAACTTAAAATTTCAGTTTCCATTACCAACCGGGATAGTGAATCACTTGATAAATACTTGAACGATATCAGTAAAATAGGCATGGTTACTGCTGAAGAAGAGGTTACATTAACCAGATTAATCCGGAAGGGCGACTTAGCGGCACTGCATAAACTTGCCCAAGCCAATTTGCGGTTTGTGGTGTCCGTATCTAAAAAGTTCCAAAATCAGGGATTGCCCCTAAATGACTTGATCAGTGAAGGTAACGTTGGATTGATTAAAGCAGCGAAGCGTTTTGATGAAACAAAGGGTTTTAAATTTATTTCATATGCGGTTTGGTGGATAAGGCAGGGGATTATGCAGGCAATTGCCGAGCAGTCACGCATGGTTCGATTACCACTGAACCAGGTTGGCTCGATCTCTCGCTTCCATAAAACTTTTTCTAAACTAGAGCAGGATTATGAACGGGACCCTACCGTAGAAGAAGTAGCGGAAGCGATGGAAAGCACGGCCAGTCAGGTTGCCGAGATCTTAAGTGTATCTGGCAGGCATCTCTCAATAGATGCCCCTTTAAAAAATGAGGAACACGGTAGCTCTCTTTTGGATGTTTTGGTACCATCAGGCCCCGAAACTGATGATGGACTTATGAAGGAATCGTGCAGACAGGCAATTCGTAGCGCTCTTTCTTTTCTTTCTGTTAGGGAAAGGGAAATCCTCATATTATTCTATGGACTCGATTCCGCAAGTCCTTTATCTTTACAAGAAATTGGCTATAGGTACGGACTGACAAGAGAACGCGTAAGGCAGCTGAAAGATCAAGCTATCTTTCGTTTAAGAGGATCGTCATTCCGAACCAGCCTGCAAAGTTTTATGTAATAACGATTTAAAAGATAGTCAGGCAATTTGCCAAATGTCAATTTTTATTAACTATATTGTAAAAAACAACCATTCGCAATTCAATCCACCTTAGACATTACTAGTTTTTCTGATCGGTAATATTTAAGCTTTAAGCTATTAACCATCAGACAAACTATGAAAAATTATCTCAAATATTACCGCGTTTTCAAACACGATACTGCTGTTACAGAAGTATTAGTAAATGACTTCAAACCCGTTAAGGCAAAAAAAGGTTTATTAACGGGTGGGCAGCAGGATGTGCTCTGCACCATTCCCTACCTTGAATATTCTTTACCTACGGATGATGAATCGATGTTCTACGACTATTTAGAGAAACATCTAGCTATGGAAAAAGCCAAATCTGGAGCCTTAACTTATATAAATCAAATGATCAATGAGATAGAACAAGGTATTAAAAAGTTGATGCAATACCGCCTTGACCATTACGATGACTTAAACACGGACCTGCTCGCCGCTAATATTCATAGATTAAAAAAGGAAATGAATATTAAAAGCTAACAATATAGATACTTTTTTAATCATCTAAACACTGCGTTTATGTTTAACGCAATCTATCAGTAAGCCGTCAGGTAGGGTCGGCCAATAAGGGAGAAAAAGATATCTTGCCAGTGTTCCTGGTTGTTCCAACTGGTCCTCTGTTCCTGGAACAGCAACAATTTCGATTTTTGACCGTACCGTTACCGCTGTTTAATTTAAAGAAGTTAACTTTATGAATTGTTTAAAAGGAGCAACAGGTGAAAGAGATTCTAAGTCTGGAAGATATAAAATTATTGGTAGATACTTTTTATGGGAAGGTACGCAGCAATCCATTGATCGGTCCTATTTTTAACGAGCGCATTCAGGATCGTTGGCCTATACATTTAGAAAAGATGTATAGCTTTTGGCAAACTGTGTTGCTGGAAGAATATACCTATAACGGACGGCCATTTCCGCCGCATGCAACAATGCCTATTGGCCATGAGCATTTTGAGCAATGGTTAGCGCTGTTTGCAGAAACGGTTGACGAATTGTTTACCGGAGACAAAGCCGATGAGGCTAAGTGGCGCGCCGGAAAAATGGCAGAGCTATTTGAGAGTAAGCTGAATTATTTCAGGAACAATTCAGCTACCTCTATACTTTAGAAACGGCCGGTTAAGCCGTAATCAGATCGCGAAATAATTGCGGATGCCAGCTTTGGCTAAAAGGCACTTCCCACTTCGTATTTAATTCGGCTACGCTTTGTACCAGATTATTAAACACGATGGTATGAGCTGTAATGCTGCCTTGTTTGATCAATTCCTCAAAAGCATTTCGCGGAGCCGAGAGCACCTCTTTACCTTCTTTGTAAGCCAGGTTAAACCGGTCGAACAAGTTGATACCATACTCCTGCTCCAATTCCTTCATAAACTTTACAGACTTATCGATAGAGCAGCCGCTTGCGCCAGCCTTGCTTTCGTCAACAATTAGAATCAAAAACCGATTATACCGTATTTCTGCACCTGCAGCGAGTTGCATGGTATGTGCAGTCCATTCGCTTACAAATGCCTGTAGTTTAGCTTCAATCTCTTGAGTCTCCAGATCGGTAAGCTTACGGTCCGACTGGTATATCCACACTCTTGAATTTTCAGAAAAATGCATTTACAAATTTATTAAATTTCTTAACTTCGAATTACACAGTGTTGTCATGCGAAAATCAGTTCTAAGCGTTAAAAAACCACTGATCCCGCTTACGCTCTTAGCTGGCTTGACTATGCTGTGGCTTTGCGGAGCAACAATTTTGGATGAACAACAATGGCTTGTATGGTGCAATAAATGCCTGCTGCAATCTTACAATTACTTCGCCGCTACCAACATCAAAAAATCCGACCTCAATATTACCTACGACGGTTTTGTACGTTATCGCAAAATATATCAGAACGGTAAGCAGGAATATTTTTCCTTTCACTTACACCGCTTTAAAGATCTGGACTTTCAGCCTGACAATGCCGACGGAGGAAAGCTTAATTTGCATACCATTGGTAGCGACGTTATTGTACAAACTTATACCGATCCCAACGGTGACATCGACTCTATGGCCACTGCGCTAACCATACCGGTTAGAGGTTTATTACCTGCACAAGCCGACAGTTTGAAAATGGGTTTGCTTTATCTCAAAGCAAATTTTAAAGGCCGTTAGCCCTCGCAGTGATTTCGGCAATATCCAGTACCTGTATCTCTTGTTCCTTTTCAAAATGCTTAACGCCATCGCGCAGCATCGTCATACAAAATGGACATGCCGAGGCTACCACATCAGCTTTCACTTCTATGGCATCCTGTATCCGTTCTACATTTATATCTTTTTTACCGGGTTCGGGCTCCTTAAACATTTGCGCCCCTCCGGCACCACAGCAAAGACCGTTACTCCGACAGCGCTTCATCTCCACCAGATCAGCATCCAACTTCTCCAGCGCACTTCTTGGGGCTTCATATACATCATTGCCCCTGCCCAGATAACAAGCATCGTGATAAGTGATACGCTTACCTTTAAAGCTTTCTCCTCCGCTGGTTTTTAGCTTACCTTCATCAATCAGTTGTTGAATTAACTGCGAATGGTGAATCACCTCATAATTGCCACCTAATTGAGGGTATTCGTTTTTAAGTGTGTTGAAACAGTGCGGACAACCCGTAACAATCTTTTTAACCTCATAAGCATCCAGCACCTGAATATTGGCCATGGCCTGCATCTGAAACAAAAATTCATTGCCGGCTCTCTTTGCAGGATCGCCGGTACAGCTTTCTTCCGTACCTAACACCGCATAACTCAGGCCAACATGCTGTAATATCTTACATATGTCCCTGGTAATGCGCTGCGCCCGTTCATCAAAACTTCCTGCACAACCTACCCAAAATAAAATCTCAGGCTGCTTACCCTCCGCCATCATCTCCGCCATGGTTGGTACTTTTAGGATTTCGGATTTCGGTCCGCCGGCTGGCGAATCGGATTTATCTATATTGTCCATTGTTATTCAGCATTGATGGTTTGCCATTACCCTAAAGTTATCCGGCATTTTTTATCTGCACATCTACACATTTACATATCTGCATATCTACAAGTGTGCACAGCTAAGAGTTATTCGCCCAGTTAAAGCGATCTGAAGGCGAATATTTCCACGGAGCGCCGTTATTTTCTACGTTCCCAAACATATTGTTGAGGCTCGCCGGCGACTGCGATTCTTCCATCACAATATAACGCCGCATTTCTATAATGATATCCAAGGGATTGATATTAACCGGGCAAGCTTCAACGCAAGCGTTACAGCTTGTACATGCCCACAGTTCCTCCCGGCTGATGTAATTGTCCAGCAGCGATTTGTTGTCCTGATAATCTTTGCCATTCTTATCGATGCCCACTCCCACCTCGGTTACCCGGTCGCGCGTATCCATCATGATCTTGCGGGGAGATAACAGCTTGCCCGTAATATTTGCCGGACAAACCGATGTACACCTGCCACATTCTGTGCAGGTGTATGCATCCATCAGATTTTTCCAGCTGAGGTCTGTTACGTCCTTAGCTCCAAACCTACCGGGCTCGACAGCACTTTCAGGTACAAAAGATGGATCAAGCATGGCCTTTACCTCATTGGTCACTGATGCCATATTACTAAACTTACCCTTAGGCGTAAGTCGCGAATAGTAGGTGTTTGGGAAAGCCATGATGATATGAAAATGCTTGGAATAGGGCAGGTAATTTAGAAAAGCCAATATGCCTATAATATGGAACCACCAACAGGCGCGCTCAATGATTTCAAGCGCGGAAGCGTTGGTCGGCAACAATGGAACAATAACCGAACTTACAGGAAAGTTACCTGCCTGGATATAGTGCCCGTAATGCAGTTGTTGTAATTTAAAATCCGCCGCGTTCATGGTCAGAAACGCCGACATCAGCAATATTTCGATGATGAGGATATAATTGGCGTCGGAACGAGGCCAGGTAGTCATTTCTACCCCACGAAAACGCCTCAGTTTTAAAATATTTCTCCGGCACAAGAACACGATACATGCCGTTAACACCAACACCGCAAGTACCTCGAATCCGCCAATCAGCAAGCCGTAAAGGCTACCCAGCGGTCTTGAAAAAATACGATGAGAGCCGAATATCCCGTCGATGAGAATTTCAAGAACTTCAATATTGATAATGACAAAACCAACATAAATAAAGATGTGCATAATGGCGGCCACGGGACGCTTAACCATCTTGCTTTGCCCCAACGCTACTTTAGCCATTATCTTCCAGCGTTCTGCCGGATTGTCTTTACAATCTACATCCTTACCCAACAAAATATTACGACGAATTTTGCCCACGTTTTTACTGAAAAGATAAACGGCAGCAATGAGTATGATGATAAATACGACCTGTCCAATCATTATGCTTGCATAATAGCGTGAACTAAGATAGGCAATCACATTAACTTGCAAAATGTTTTTGAGCGAGATCAGCCCGACTAAAAAAAACAATGAAAAATTAATTCCCTGAGGAACAGTGCAGTTAGCGTCAAATATCAAAAAATTGCAAAAAAAATTTCCAGAAACAAAAAATCGAGCTACATTTGCAAACCCAAACGGGACGGTATCATAGCTCAGTTGGTAGAGCAAAGGACTGAAAATCCTTGTGTCGCTGGTTCGATTCCAGCTGATACCACGAAAAGAGCATCAAAACTCAGCAAAACCCACTAAATGGCCTCATTTAGGGGTTTTTTGTTTCCAGGCAAGCCAAAAATAGTCGCAAACCTTGGATCATACGGAAAAGTTGGGGGAGAATTAATCAAGCATAGATTTTAGCGAGTCGAAAAAGGAAGAAAGTAGTATCTCTTACCCCTCTTGAAGTGGCTCTGAAAGCTTTGATTTTAGCATTG